>Ga0111144_1001_pt1 | contig 33740 bp, 35 predicted proteins | sample DeeMarSeWOR28_12_FD_80235 | JGI IMG/M metagenome (GOLD analysis project Ga0111144, IMG submission 80235) | Betaproteobacteria bacterium SG8_40
GGTTACGGTTGCAGCCCCTTTGTCACTTGAAGCATGGCCGTGAGCCCAGGGTCTCCGGCAAACAGCGGTTTGCGATCGTCGCGACTTGAACTATCTCGCGGTTTCGAATGTGGCAAGGCAGGGGGGGCATCATGAAACATCTGTGTGTGGTGCTTACCGAACCGACGCAAGGCAAGGCGGCAGAGTTTGACAGCTACTACGAGAACGTTCATCTGGACGAAGTGCTTGCCACTACCGGTTGGGAGTCTGCGCAGCGGTTTGTATTGACCGACCAGAACGGGCAGAAATACCCGCTGCCGTATCTGGCGCTTTACGAGATCGAAGCGCCGGCCCCCAGCGTTGTCATCCGGAAGATGAACGATACGCGTGCGAAGCGCCCGCAAAGCGAATCGTTGAACCGGCGACCGGCGGCGGTCTGGGTGTTCAGTGCAACCGGTCCGAAACACCGGCGAAAAGCCGATCCGGGATGAGCACAGGCCACCCGCCAGGGCAGCCTCAGGGTGCCGTGAGGGCGCGCCGGCAACATTGACGGGAAAGGAATCCAATGCTTGAAGGTCGTCGCAGAGTCGTTACTGGTCAGAATGCGTTCGGAAAGTCGATCGTTGTCATCGACGGGCCGCCGGCAAGGATCTTCGGCGACGATTCCGCGGGTCTTGCCGCAATCTGGAATACCGGTAGTGAGCCTGTCAATACGATGGACGCGGCGGACTGGGCGGATATTGACGTCGTGTTGTCGACGGTTGCGAACGGCTCCAGGTTCCGCTTTTTCGGCATTGCGCCGGGAGACCCGTCGGTTTCCGGTACGCAGCGCGCAGCGCACATTGCCCGACGGTTTGCAGCCATGGGGGCGGCGCATGAACGCGTCGACACCAGCCGGCATCCGGCGATGCATCAGACGAAAACCGTGGACTACATCATCCTGCTCTCTGGTGAAGTGACGTTGTTGCTTGACGAAGACGGGCGTGATCTCAAGCCATTCGATGTCGTCGTGCAGCGTGGAACGAACCACGCCCGGATCAACAAGGGAAAGGAGCCCGCCTTGCTGGTGGCGGTCCTGATTGACGTCACGCTGGCCAACGCTGGCATCGATTGGCGCGGCTTGCAGTGCCGGCCAACAGGGCAGGCAAAGGGGCGGACCAAGCGCCACGCCTTGTCTTGCGGCCCGCGCCAATCCATTGACATATGCGCCCTTCAGAACATAATTTGGTCTGATTTCAGTCATCACACCCTGGAGAAGAGCGCATGCCGAAACAATTCATCAATCCGCCCGGTCTCAAGCCGCTTGGCATGTACACGACGGTGACCATTGCGCAAGGCGGCAGCATTGCGTTCATCAGCGGGCAGGTAGCGGTCGATGGCAGTGGCAAGCCTGTCGGTGCCGGTGATATCGAAGCGCAGGCGGTGCAGGTGTTCGAGAACCTGAAGTGCGCCCTTGGTGCGATCGGGGCCACGTTCGAGGACGTGATCAAGTTCACGATTTACATCGTCGGTCTTACACAGGAGCGGCGCAAGGCGGTGATGGACGTGCGGGCACGATACATTTCGCGCGAGAATCCGCCCGCGGCAACCATGGTGGGCATCGATCAGCTCGTGGAGCCGGAGCTGCTCGTCGAAGTGGAAGCCGTCGTGGCCATTGACTGATCCCGGGTTTTGCGGCATTGCTGCTGGCCGGGGTTTGAAGCGGTTTTCCAGGTGTCGCTCCGTGGCGCGGGAAACCGGCTTTCACACCTCCGGGTAAAGTGTCGAGCACAACAACATGAGACCAGTGACAGGCAGATGACATCAAACGTACTGATCCCGGCCGCCGAACATGCGACTGCCATGTCCGGATATTCAGAGCACGGAATGCGGCGAGCGCTTGCGTTGGGCAACCGCGGACCGATCCGCCTGAGCGCGAACGGCAAGCTTCATGAAGACATTCTCGACGCTTACCGCGAGCACGGCTTCTACGTTTTCGAAGGGGTGGTGGGCGCACAGGAGCTTGCCGAACTGCGTGCCGACATAGACCGTGTTCTGGACCTTGCGCCGGCCGCGCCAGGTTCGGAAGTCGATGCAAAAGGCCGGCCGGCGCTGGGGCGCGACTTCGCGCGCCCATCGTACCGGTTCGCCAGGCCGTTGAGCGATCCTCTCGGAGGAACGTCGCTGAACAAGGGCCGTCATCCGGTGAAAATGCATGAAGCGATTGCGCCGGCAGGGGCCCCCGCGTTCACGATCGAGAATCTCTATGGCAACCTGCAACTGATGGATTCGGCGCTTCGACTATATGGCCACCCGGGCCTGCTGGTGGTTGCCGAAGGCGTGCTGGGGCCGGACTTCGTGCCATACAACGAGGTGACTTTCATCAAGGAACCGGGGCTCGGTCCCTCGGTTGCATGGCATCGCGACGGAACGACGCACTGGAACGCCCCGGACTGGAATCATGATGCGCATGGCTTCAATTTCATGACCCAGCTCTACCCGAGTACTGCCGGAAACGGTGTCTGGGTGTTGCCGGGCAGTCACAAGTTGCGCACTGCGGATATTCCGAAGATGGTCCGTGACGCCGGCTCGGAGCGCATTTTCGGGGCGGTGCCCCTGTTGTGCGAGGCGGGCGATACCTTCATGGTCAACCGCCAGATGGTGCATGGGTCGTTCGCCAATTCCTCGCCGGACCGGCGCGTCACGCTGAACATGGGTTTTTTCCCGCGCAACCGTGTGCTCGGCGTGACCGCCACCAACCTCGACGGCATTGAGTCGACGTACGATGCCGGGAGAATTCACCAGCGTTCCCGGATGGTTGCCGTTGGCATCGATGCCCGCCGCCGGCGTTTTCCGCATGAAACACCGTATCGGTACCAGCCACTGGCGGGCGAAGAAGACAGCAACCGCTGGAACGAAGAGACGCGGCGCGGGCTCGTCAAGAACTACAATCTGCTCGATATGTACATCTAGCGCCGCAAACGCGGATGGCACGGGCTTTTTGCAGCTGATTACGGCCAACTTTCCATGTGCATCGACTTATGGCAATGATTCCAACCTCGCTTGCCACGATTGGCCAGATCATCTCGCGTCTGTTCGAGATGCACGGACTCGATGCTCCGGCGATGTTCCGGCAGCATGGTGTAGATCCGGCGTTGCTCGCGAACTCGGACGCGAGAATCCCGGCGCACACCTGGGAATTGCTCGCGCGCGATGCCGCCGGGAAGATTCCGAATCCGGCATTCGGATTGCTCGCGGCCCGTTGCTGGCATCCTTCCAATCTCGGGGCACTCGGCTATGCATGGCTCTCGAGTTCGACGTTGCGAACCGGGCTCGGACGGCTGGAACGCTATTGGCATCTGCTTGGGGAAGCGTCTTCAGCCGCGTTGGAGGAGGATTCCTCCGGGGTCAAGCTTTCCGTAACCGGGCGGGAGATGAATCCCGCGGCGAAAGCCATCCTGACGGATATCACCATGTCGGTTCTGGTCGATATGTGCAGGATGAACGCGGGTTCTTCATTGCGGCCGGTCGCGGTTCACCTGAAACGTGAGCGGCCCACAGGCGGCGAGGTCTACCGGCGCCATTACGGATGTGCGGTCCAGTTCGACGCCGACGAAGACAGTTTCACGCTGTCCCCACGGGACGCGCATCGACAGTTGCCTACATCGAATCGCCAGATCGCAGCGAACCTCGACCAGATCCTGGCGAAACGCCTGGCACACCTCGACAAGCGCAACGTGGTGGCGCGTTGCCAGGCGAATCTGTTCGATCAGCTCATTTCGGGCGAAGTCTCCGAAGACGCGATGGCGGAGCAGTTGCACATGAGCCGTCGAACCTTGCAGCGCAAGCTCGCCGAAGCGGACCTGACGTTTCAGAAACTGGTCGACGATACACGGCGCGATCTTGCCATGCGCCATCTCGACGACCCGAGGCACTCCATCACCGACGTAACCTTTCTGCTGGGGTTCTCACAGCAAAGCGCCTTCACGCGCGCGTTCAAACGGTGGACGGGTATGTCACCCACCGAGTATCGCGCACAGCGTTCCGTTACCGCCTGAGCGCCGTCCCAGCGGCCCCGAGGGGTTTTCCCGGTTGCGGGAAAGCCTTTCGAACCTGTCCATAGCCTTCTGTCGCAAGCGGATAAGCGACTGACGCTCGCGGTCAAGCCCTTTCCTCGACGCCAACAGACACTTCAGTTGCGCGCCGGCTTGCTGATGCCGGTGCAGCGAGTGAACTGCTCCGAAGAGCGAAAGGAAAGGAAAGTCAATGGATTACCGAATCTACAACGCATCCAGCGGGGAATACGAAAGCAGCGCCGAGGCGCATGTGCTGGCGCGTGCCTACCGCGCCGCGTGGCGCGCCGTGCATGGCCTCGAGCCGGAAGGAGTCCATGAGATCGGCAGCCTCGGGCTGTTGATGCATTTCGGCGGCTGGGCGCCGGCATGGACTGACGTGTCACATGAATGCGCAATCGCGCCGGAGTTCGCATACGCTGCTGCGGGAGGTCACGATGACAAGTGATTTCTGGATTCGCATCCGTCGTTTATTTGTCAAACGCTCGCCGTCGCAATCAGTCGAGCACATCGTCGCGGGCTATCGCGCCGGCGTTCCACCGAAGAACCCCTTGCTCGCGTATTCGCGCGAACGTTTCGATCTGATGAGAGGCTGGGTGCGTGAGGATCAGGAAGCCGGTCTTTATGGCCTGGCCCACCGGCGGTTCGCGCGGCACCCGGCGCACCGCCGGACGCGGGGGCGATGATCATGCAGGTCATAACGCTAATGGGATGCGCCGTCGCGGGATACGCATTCGGAGGCGTGTGGGGGGCGGCCGGGTTGCTGCTGTTGTGGGCAGGTGTGTTGCTCGTCTGCGATCGGTTCGGGATGGGCAGTGCGACGAGTGTGTCGCAACCAGAGGTTGCGGCAGGCAAATCGGACTCTGCGGACGTCGAAGCGATGGTTGACAGCCTCGAAGAAGTTGCCCGGGAGCGTAAATGGAGCCTCGAAAAACGCCTCGAGATAGCGCGAATGGCGTGCGAGAGTCCATCGGTGCCGATCGAGAAAGTGGAAGACCTCTACGATCGGGGGCTGCGGGTCGTGCCGAACGACACCGGGCAGGAAGCTAACAGCGATCCGGAAGATCCCCGGCGGGGCTGGAAAATCGCGCCGTAAGCCGTGTTCCTGCGCTGGTCGCCAAACCGGCGACTTGACCTCGGGCCTGCGGCGGCACAACGGCAGTCGCTGCGAGCCGGTCGCGAACAAGGCGCTCGCGAGGGCTCGGCTTCGACGTCAACCAACTTGCCGTGCAGCACGTTGATGCATCGTAACCGGCTTGCCGCCATGCTGCGCGGCCAGCCATGAACCAACTCCGCTAAGGAATGAAGGTATGTCAATGCGCATGTCGGTGTGGCTTGTAATCACCACCGTGCTCCTGGCAGGATCGAATGCGGTCCTGGCAGAGTGCAAACTGGCCGACGTAGAAGTCAGTATCGCCGACGCGGTGTGGCACAACCGATGTTCAAAGAAGAACTGCGCGGAGTTGAAGGGAACGGCAAAGCTCGTATCCCGCTGCAACGAACCGGTGGCTGTGCTGGTGCGCCTCAGCGGCCTCGACGCAGACGGCGCCGTGGTCGAAAAACGCGAATTGTGGCCTTATGCGATCAGCAATGTCACCGCGGGCGAGCATTCATTCTCGATCAGCAAGTGGCTGAAGTACGACGCCGCGATCAGAAAATTCAGCATTCAAGCGGTGGACGTGAAAACGCCGGATAGCTAGCCGCCTTGGCCCGCGCGCGGGTCGACGCCTTTGGCGCGGCCGTGCCACAATCGGGTGATCTTCAATGAGGGTCAACAGGCAATGGCACTGAAACGCTCCAGGGCTCCCGCCGGCACGCTGGTCGAACTTGAACACACCTCGCGGATCCTGCGCGGCAATCCGTTACGCGATCCGTATGTGCGCAAAGTGCGGGTGTGGCTGCCGCCGCAGTACGACGCCGCGCCAAAGCACCGTTTTCCCGTGCTCTACGATCTGGCGGGTTTTACCGGTTCCGGGCTGGCGCATACGAACTGGAAGCCGTTCAGCGAGAACGTGCCTGAGCGTGTGGCGCGGCTGATATACGAACAGAAAATGGGGCCGGCGATCGTGGTGTTTCCGGACTGCTTCACCGCACTGGGCGGCAACCAGTACGTGAACTCTTCGGCGATCGGCAACTATGCCGACTATTTGACGCGCGAGATCATCCCGTTCGTCGATAGCGAGTTTCGAACGCTGCCCGGCCGTAATCATCGCGGCTGCTTCGGAAAGTCATCCGGCGGCTACGGCGCCATTATTCACGGGATGAAGTATGCGAAATACTGGGGCGCAATCGCCAATCATTCGGGCGATGCCTATTTCGACTTTATCTACCGGGCCGACTGGCCGAACACGCTCAATGAACTCGCGAAGTACCGTACGCCGAAGCGCAAGCCGGGGAAGCTCGACGTACGGGCGGCATCGGAGCGCAAGGGCATTGCGGACGGCGAGGATGACGGGCGCATAAAGCGATTCCTGTCAGCGGTCTGGAAGCAACAGAAGCTCTCCATGGCGGAGGGGCATTGTTTGATGAATCTTTGCATGGCGGCGACCTATGACCCGGACCCGCGTGCGCCACTGGGATTCAGGGTGCCTTTCAACATGGAATCGGGGGAAATGATCGCCCGGCGCTGGGAGAAGTGGCGCAACCACGACCCGATCAATCTGGTCGCGAAGCACAGCGTCAACCTCAGGACGCTGCGTGGCATTTACATCGACTGCGGCTGGCGCGACCAGTATCAGATTCATTACGGTACGCGTATCCTGTCGAAACGGCTGGCCGAGGCAGGGATTCGGCACTCCTATGAGGAGTTTGATGACACTCACTCCGACATCGATTACCGCATGGATGTCAGCTTGGCGTTTCTCTATCGGGCGCTGAAGGCCTGACGATGGTCTCTTCTTCCGACTTGCGCATGGTTTGTGCATGAAAGAACGAACGTCGCGCCGGGTGCGGCAGCAGGCTTCAGGCGAGCATTGCGCCGGCAGGTCCAAACGTGTTCCGGCCAATGCATTCTTTCAACCGGTACCATCACGCCGGTTTTTTGCGCGTGTCGCGCGGCCCCTGAGGCTGCTTACTTGAAGAGGACTTGCCATGGATATCTCGACGATGGTGTTTCTTGCAGTTGTGGTTGCGCTGGCGTTCTACGTCATCGGCATTTTCAATCGACTGGTCGCCCTCAAGAACAGGTTTCAGAACGCATTCGCACAGATCGAGGTGCAGCTGAAACGCCGCCACGACCTGATTCCCAACCTGGTCGAGACCGCGAAGGGCTATCTCAAGCACGAGAGAGAGACGCTGGAGTCGGTGATCGCCGCGCGTAATGCGGCGGCGAGCAGCCTGGCCGCCGCCGCTGCCGATCCGGGCAATGCGGCTGCCATGCAGTCGCTGGGTGGCGCCGAAGGCGCGCTGTCCGGTGCGCTTGGCAGGCTGAATGTGGTAATGGAGGCCTACCCCGACCTGAAAGCGAACCAGAACATGATGCAGGTCAGCGAAGAACTGATTTCGACTGAAAACAAGGTCGGGTTCGCGCGCCAGTCGTTCAACGACCAGGTCATGGCATACAACACCTACAAGCAGAGTTTTCCGCAGAACATGCTTGCCGGAGCATTCGGTCACGGGCCTGACGCAAGTTTGCTCGAATTCGAAGACAGCGCGCAGATCCAGGCCGTACCCAAGGTGTCGTTCTGATTCGTTCCACCTGACCATTTCCGATTCTTCCGGTGGATTTTTTCCAGGCCCAGGACTCGGCGCGGCGCAATACCAGAAGCCTGGTGTTTTTTTTCGCAATGGCGGTGCTCAGCCTGATCGTGATCACCAATGTGCTGGTGATGGTGCTGTTCGGTTTTCTTCGGACCGGGGAGCAGGGCCTTACGTTAGGGGTCATTGCAGCGCAGTTTGACTGGGAAGTGTTCTTCCTCATCGGGGCCGCTGTTTCATTCGTGATACTGGCGGGCAGTGTTTACAAGACGATCGCGTTGTCCGCGGGCGGCCCGGCCGTGGCCGAATCCCTGGGCGGACGGTTGATCAGCCAGAGCACAACGGATCTGCACGAACGCAAGGCGCTCAACGTGGTGGAGGAAATGGCGATTGCGTCCGGCACGCCGGTGCCGCCGGTCTACCTGCTCGACAATGAGCCGGGAATCAACGCGTTTGCCGCCGGGTTCACGCCCGGCGACGCGGTGGTGGGGCTGACCCGCGGCACGATCGCCTACCTGTCGCGCGACGAGTTGCAGGGCGTGGTGGCACATGAGTTCAGCCACATCCTGCACGGTGACATGCGCCTCAACATGCGGCTGATCGGGGTTCTGCACGGCATTCTTCTGATCGGACTGATCGGCTATTTCATTCTCAGGTCGGTGCGCGGCGGCTCGAACAGGAATGCGGGTCCGATTCTTGGGCTCGGCATGGGGCTGCTGGTCATCGGCTATGCGGGCACGTTCTTCGGCAACCTCATCAAGGCGTCAGTCAGTCGCCAGCGGGAGTTCCTCGCCGACGCCTCGGCAGTCCAGTTCACCAGGAACAACGAAGGCATTGCCGGTGCGCTGAAGAAAATCGGCGGATACGCAGCGGGCTCGGTGCTGGAGACCGCGGAAGCGCCGACCATGAGTCACGCGTATTTCAGCACTGGTGTGAGCTCGTTCCTGCAATCGGTGTTCGCGACGCATCCACCGCTGGACAAGCGCATCCGGCGAATCGACCCTCGCTGGGACGGTTTCTACGTGCCCGTGACGCAAGAGGTCGACGATAGCGCCCAGGCGGAAACATCAGGCGCCGACGAACCCGCAGCGCGAGCGATGCATACCGCGTCGGGCGTGATTATCGCCAGCGAGATCCTCGACAGGATCGGCAAGACCGGTCCGGCACAACTCGACTACGCCGCCAGGCTGGTGAAAGAGATTTCCCCGCTCGTCCGTGAAGCCGTCCATGACCCCTATGGTGCGCGCGCTGTCATCTATTGCCTGATCATCGACGGGCAACACAGGGAAGTTCGGGATGCCCAGCTGCAGCGGCTGCAAAGCCTCGGCGATAGCGGCATCCGCGAACTCGTCGACAAGATGCAAGCCGCGGTCAAGTCGCTCGATGTCAGCTACCGACTGCCATTGATCGACATGGCGATGCCGGCAATGCGCCAGTTGTCCCGCCCGCAGTACCAACTCTTCAGGAAGAATCTCCTGTTCCTGATGCAAGCGGACAAGCGCATCGACCTGTTCGAATGGTCACTGCAGAAAATACTGTTTCATCACCTCGACGCGCACTTTGGCAGGCCCGGTAAACGGGTGGCAAAATACAGTTCTATCGAGAGACTGCGCATGCATGTGGCTGCGCTGCTGAGTGTTCTCGTCCATGCCTGCGTAAAGGACGGGACCGAGGTTCAGTCGGCTCTCGAAAGCGCGGAGCAGGATCTGGGACTGTCCGGGTTGACATTGTTGCCTCGCGAGGAGATCAGCTTGCAAACGCTCGATGCGGCGGTCGATCATCTGGCTTTGTTGAAACCGCTGCTCAAGCCGCGTGTGTTGAAGGCTTGCCTGACAGTCATTACCCGTGACCGGGAGTATTCTCCCAATGAGATGGAGTTGATGCGGGCCATCGGCAACGTGCTCGACTGCCCGGTGCCGCCTTACGCGGGGTGAATCGACCGCAAACGGCGGTCGTGTGTTTTTTGCCGAAGTTGCAATGCACGCTTGTCGGATGCGGACGCAGCGGCGAGACTATGAGGCAGTGATGGAGAACAGGAAGGGGAGCACCATGTTGACCAAACAGATCGCTGCGGCGGCATTGATCATGGCATTGCCCGCTTTCGCATCGGCGAAGGAATCGGCGGTGACCGTCTATGGCGGTTTTCGCGACGGCGGCAGTTTTACCGACGCCGGCACGGGCCAGAAATTGAGCCTGGACAGCAGTGCTGCGGGTTCGCTTGCCGTGGACATCGGCCTTGACACCTCGCGACAGTTGCAGTTTTTCGTGAGTTATCAGCCTACGGATCTGAAGCTGCGGGGTACGTCCTCAGCGGCGGGTGACACGCTCGGCATGAGCGTGACTTATTTGCACGTTGGCGGCACCAGCTTCTTTTCCGGTCCGGCCGGAAAGGGACCCTATGTGGTAGGCGGTCTTGGTGCGACGGTGTTTGATCCCGACGGAACATACGACACGGAAGTCCGCGCGTCGCTCAATCTCGGCCTCGGCTACCAGGTCCCGCTGGGCAAGAAGTTTGCGGTGCGCTTCGAGGCGCGCGGCTACGCCACGCTTGTCAACAGCAGCGGCGGGTTGTTTTGCTCGGGCGGGTGCATCATTTCCATCGAGGGCGATGTCGTCACGCAAGGCGAGGCGATGCTGGGTCTGTCTGCGCGTTTCTGACCGGGTGGTCCGGGTGGCTGGTTCTTTCCTGCGCCCGCCCGGATTACGGAATCGGCCTCCAGACGAGGAGGTTAATTCTCTCCCATCGCCATCATCGTTTTCTCGTCCGGTTTCGACGAGGCCTGTTTGCCCCAGTAGCTGATGTCGATGTCGTAACTCACCACGCCTTCAGAAACTTCCCATTCGTTGATATCGAAACGCACGAAAGCGAGCTTGCTTCCGTCGGCGGGCTTATCCAGAGTCGCGATTCTGAATTCGGACCGGATCGGCGGGTTGCCTTCGGTCGAATCGGGCGAGGTTGTCAGGCCCAGATAGAGACGCTTGCCGTCAAGTTCCGGTTGATTCAGAAAATCCAGGATGCGTGCTGCAAATTCGGAGCGGTCGGCCGCGGTGGCATCGAGAATAAAGGAGCCGGTGAACCCGTCACGCAACGGCGGCGACCGGAATGGCTGGACATTCGCATCGGCATTGATGCGGTCCCATCGCGGAGCATTCGCGGTGGCGACGTAGACGTGGCTGAATCGCGACATTTCGGCACTGCCGACTCCCACGGTTTCGCGATAGTTCTGCCGATCCAGCAGAATCGCGCCTTCCTGTGCAACGGTAGAGCCGATTACGGCGAGACCCACCAGGGGGGTGCAAATTGCCAATCCAAGTCTGTTCAAGAGCATCCTCGCAACCTCCTTTCGCAACTCGTAATGCACTCCTGTCTCTTGTGTTTGCGCGGAATTTACGCGATTTGCGTACCGAGTCAATTGAAGATAGAGCCATAATCCTTGAAGTTACTTTAAGTTGATGTGCTAACCTTTTTGGAAGGTGGAGATAACCCCTGGCTAACCTGGTGCTGTTTTTTTTCAACAATGGCTGTGTGCCGGACGGAGCGAGGAATCCGTGGCACTTCTGTTGATTCCGAACTGACGACAAGGAGGCAAAGTGTCGACTTCTCAACGCAGTCACAGCAAGCTGATGGGCTACATTCTCTGGATATTCGGCTTCATGGGTGCGCACCGTTTCTACTACGGTCGGCCGGTATCAGGGACGATCTATTTTTTCACCCTGGGTGTGTTCCTTATCGGGTGGATTGTCGATCTTTTCCTGATCCCGGCGATGGACCGTGACGCGGACCAGCGCTACATCGCGGGAGAGAAGAGCTACAACGTTGCCTGGATTCTCCTGACGTTTCTCGGAATACTTGGTGTTCACCGGCTTTATCTTGGCAAATGGCCGACGGCACTGCTGTGGTTTCTCACCGGCGGTTTGTTTCTCCTAGGATATCTTTACGATTACTGGACTCTGAACGAGCAAATTGACGAGGCCAACAGATAGTAAAGCCGCGCTGCGATCTCGTTGCTCGTGCCAGGGAGGCGCAGGCAGCGGGCGACGACGCATTTGAGCGGGCGATGATCCGCCGGCCAGGAACTCTGCGAGGCCTCGATGCTCGTGTCCGTGCAAGGGGAGGCATGGACGTGTGTTTCCGCCGGTCGCGACGACGCGTCGCGTTATCGTGGATGTGTTACGTGTGTGAATCGGCGCGCGCCGGATCGGTATGTTGCCTGTTTCAATGTGACTATAATCGTGGCGTCGATTTGAGGAGGTGTTGTGTCCGGCCAGAGCACGCCCCAACAGGTTCGTGCCGGCAACGGACTCGAAAGCGCGCATGAGCGACAGGATCATTGGGATTGCATGGCTGCCCCTGTTTTTTCCGAGCCAGACCCCGGGTTGCACCGGGCGCGCCGACCACGAGTCGCGGGATAACGGAGTGCTCCGTTGAGCAGGCTCCTCGAATCGCTCAAGCGGGCCGAACGCAAGAGACAGCAACAGAAAGACGGAGCATCCGGTCCGGCGCCGCTGGATACACCCGGTGAACTCACGCATCCCGAAACGCAAGCGGCATCCCTGCCGGACGCAGTACCTGCCGGGACAACCCCTGCCACGCCATCGAGCACGCAGACACTGCCGGGATCTGATGACGCGGTCCTTGAACCGGTATGGAGCAGCGCGTCCGGTGACTTTGACGTCGCTGATGTAGCGCTATCGCCAGAGCGCGATGCGGGCACAGACGTACAAGGCAAGCCTGTTCCCCAAGCGGCCAAATGGCCGGCCAACGCCGTCGACAAAGACGTTGTGCGTCCAAAGCGGGCCGGCGTGATACGCAAAGGCGGGCAAGCCGGGGCACAGTATTCATTGATCAATGCGGCGCTTGCGCGCGAGCAAGCCGGCCACGACGGGCGCGAGGCGACCTCGATTCAGGTGCGCGCCGAGTTCGAAGCAATGCGGGAGGCACAAATACGTGCGCGTGCCGACGCCAATGCCGAGGCACAAGCGCGTATGCGAACTCGCGAGGAGGCCGAACTCAAGTCGGCTATCAGGGAACGTATCGCCGCCGAGCGCGAAGCGCAGTCTGTCGCGCAGGCCAGAATCGACGCGCAGCGCGAAGCGCTGCAAGCAACTCGGGCCAGGGAGCAGGCCGAACGCGACCTGGAGACAGCCGCGCGCGAGCGGGCGAATGCCGAAGCCGAGGCCGACAAACTCGCGGCCACCGCGGCAGCGGCGAGAAGGGCCGATGCCGAAGCGGCCGTCACCGCGAAGCAAAAACTCGAAGTCGAGCGTGCCGCGAGGAAACAGGCCGAGGCGCGGATCGCGGCGGAGCAAAAATCGGAAACGGAAGCGGTGCAACGCATCGCGGCGGAGGAGGCGGCACAGGCTGAAGCCAAAACGCGCAGGGAAGCGGAGCGCAAGGCCGAGTCCTTGGCAAAGGCGAGAATCAAGGCCGAGCGCAAGCTGCTCGTCAAGGCTGCCGCCCGGCTCGAAGCGGAGCAGGCAGCAACCAGGGCGGCGGCATTACGCGCGCAAGCGGATTCCGACGCCGCAGCGGTCGCGCATGACCGGGAGCAGGCGGAGCGGCTCGCTGCGGAACAGGTCGCCAAGCGGATTGCAGCGGAGCGCGAAGCCGCCGCAGCAGCAGTGGCGAGAGCCGACGCAACGGGCAAAGCGCAGGCAGCAGCTGCGTCAAGGGCGGCAGCGGAGCGTGAGGCAATGTCACGGACGGCGGTTGAACTGAGAGCGCAACTGGAGACCCAGCGTGAAGCAGTTGCTGCGGCCAAAGCGTTGAGCGCGCTCGAGGCAAAAACCCTGGCCGATGCGCAGGAGCGGCAACGCCTCGAGAAAGAACTGGAGACCGCAGCGCGAGCGCGTGCCGAAGCGGATGCCGAAGCAGCGACTGCAGCGCGGGCGCGAGCCGAGGCCGACAGCAAGGCCGCGGATCAACAGGCGGCGAAACAGGCTGCCGAGCGCGATGCCGAGCAGTCGGCAAAGGCCAGATTGCTTGCCGAACAGCGCGCCAGCGAGGAACTCGCCGCGCGTATCGAGGCCGAGCGCCGCAGCGAGGCGCGCGCAAAGGAAAGACTCGAGGCCGAGCGCCTTGCAGAGGCGGTTGCAAGAGAAAATGCGCAAGCCGAACGCGTGGCTGAAGCGCAGGAAAAGGAGAGAATCGAGGCTGAGCGCGATGCGATCGTTCAGGCGCACGCACGCGGTGACGCGGAGCGGGCACTCGGAGAGGCGGCAAAGGCGCGTGCCGAGGCGGACGCGCTCGCAGCGCAACTGGCGGGTCAGCGCGCCGAGGCGCAGCCATTGCTGCACGAGCAAGCGCAAGAGCGGGTGCTTGCGGAGAAAACCGCGGCCGAAGCAGCCGGAAAGCTCGCTGCGCAGGAACAACATGCGCAACGCGAAACGGCGGCCCGGGTCAACGCCGAAGAAGCAGCCGAGCATGCGGCGAAGCAGAGAATCGAAATCGAGCTTCGCAGGGAAGCAGAAGCGCAGCGCACACGCGAGCGCGAGCGTGCGCTGGAGCAAGCCGCTGCCCGCCGCGCCGAACAGGAAGCGCTGGCCCTGGAGCAGGTGGCTCGACGCGAGGAGGCGCACGCGCGAGCGCACGCAGCGATGCAATCGCGGATCGAAGCAGTTGGCCGCCAGATTGCGCAGGCGAAGGCGTTGCGGGCCGCGCAAACTCGCGAAGCGCGCGCTGCGCGAACGGCCGAAAAACTGGCGGCGAAAGAGCAGGCGCTTGCGCAAAAGCTTGCGGCCGCCGAGGAACGCAACGCCGCAAGTATCCGCTTGCGGGAGCAGGCGGAACAGCGCCGCGACAGCGCAAGACGGCGCAAGGCGGAAGCCGAAGAAGCTCTTGCGGCCATTGTCGAAGAACGCCGGCGCAGCGAACAGCGCGCAGTTGATGCTCGCCGCCAGCGGGCATCCGGTCCCGAGCTTTCGCAACAACCAGCCGCGGGGCGCATTGGCCCCCGATTACGCCTGGCACGCCCTGCGCAATTGCTGACCACCCTTGCGGTGGTCGCGCTGCTGGTCGGCATTGCTGCGTTGCTGAACGATGCGCCGGAGCCCGCCAGAATATCCGGGCAAGACACCTTGTCCGGCGCGTTGCCGTTGAAAATCGACGATGATCTTGCCGGGTTCTCGGCGAGTTTGAGCGCAGTGGAGGCGGCGCGCCGGCATGCTACCGAACAGGTCCGTTGAGAACGGCGGTGCAACCGCGCAGGCTGTCGGCCGCAGACTGGCGCCGGCATGAAGCCGGCAGCCGTGCGGAACTGGGTCGATGAAGCGCGGCGCGTTGTAGCGCTCACCGGCGCAGGCATTTCGACCGAGTCGGGAATTCCCGATTTTCGTGGGCCTCAGGGGGTATGGACGAAAGATCCCCTCGCGGAGAAACTTTCTGATATCCGTTACTACATGTCAGACGCGGAAGTGCGCAAGGCCGCCTGGCGTTCGCGTCTTTCGCATCCGGCGTGGCACGCAAAGCCGAACCGGGGGCATATGGCATTGGCGGCGCTGGAGCGCGCCGGGAGCCTGCATGCGCTGATCACCCAGAATATCGACGGGCTGCACCAGTTGGCGGGTAACTCGCCGGACAAGGTGATCGAGGTGCACGGTACCGTGCGCGATGTGGTGTGCATGGCTTGCGGTGCGATATCGCCGATGCCGCTTACCCTCGACAGGGTAAAGGCGGGAGAGGCGGACCCAGCCTGCCTGGACTGCGGAGGCATCCTGAAGAGCGCAACGATTTCCTTTGGACAGGCGCTGGTACCCGAAGTGATCGAGCATGCGATGTCTTCTGCCGGGCAAGCCGAGGTGTTTTTTGCCATCGGCAGCAGCCTGCAGGTGTATCCGATTGCCGGTGCGCTGCCGGCGGCTCGTGCCGCAGGCGCGAGAATCGTCATCGTCAATGCGCAGCCGACACCGTTCGATAACATGGCCGATGCCGTTTTCCGAGAGCCCATTGGCGAGATTCTGCCGCGGCTTCTGGGGGTAGGCGACGCGACAGCCGGTGACTAGCTGGCTTGCCCGTCCCCGCGATTCGGGATCACAATTGGCGATCGGTGCTCGAATTGGTGAGGGGCCCCAATCGCGTGATCGTATCGCCGCTATGGCTGGGCGGGCAGCAGTAAAGCCGGATTGCGCCCGCACGGTTTGGTGACCGATACAATAGGCCGACTCACACACAGGAGCCGGTTCATGAGCGAGCGTACCAAACGGGATATTTTCGAGTCTGGCCTTGCGTTGCGCCGCGAGGTGCTTGGCGATGATTACGTTGATCGCGCCTTTGCGCTGAAAGACGCGTTCAACGAAGCGGTTCAGGATTACGTGACGACCCATGCCTGGGGTGCAACATGGGCCCGGCGTAACGAAGATGGCGAACTTGCCCTGCCGAAGAAGACCCGGTCCATCATGAATCTCGCCATGCTCGCTGCCATCAACCGGCCGCACGAACTGGAGATTCACTTGCGTGGCGCCATCAACAACGGGGTGACGAAGCAGGAAATGCTGGAGATCTTTCTTCACGTCGCCACGTACGCAGGCGCGCCGGCAATGCTCGATGGCGTGCGCGTCGCCCGCAAGGTGTGGGCGGAACACGAAGGCAAGGCGCGCTGAGCTGGCGCCTGCGGCACTCCCTTACCGTTTCGGTCAGGCAGGCATCAAGGCCTCTGCATTCACCTAGATGCGTTCCCAGATTTCCGTCTCGTCGTCGAGCCGGGCTTGCTCGAGGCCGCGGAAGTCGCCCTTGGAGACAATGCCGATGACGAGGCCGTTGTCGATGACGGGAATGTGACGAAAGCCGCCGTCCTGCATCAGGTGCAGTGCGTCGTTGGCCGTGCTGCCGGGCTTCATGGTCACGGGGGCTGTGGTCATGACGTCCTCGAGCCGCGTGTTCGCCGGGTCGCGTCCTTCTGCCAGCACCCGGCACACCGCATCGCGGCCGGTAAAAATCCCTGTGAGCCGGTTCTTTTCCTCTACCACTAGGATTGCGCCGATACGGTGCTTTCGCATCAGCGAGCACGCCTCCTGCACCGAAGCGCCCGGCGTTAGCGTAACCGGATGCTGATTGTGGACGATGTCCAGCATGTGTCTTTCTGTCATGACGCTCCCTCCTTGCCGTTTCCTCAGTCGCTCTCCCGCCCGAAATCGTTCAACGTACGCCCATGCGCTGCAACAACTGCCAAGTGTGCGCGTCTACGCCAACGACTGTACATTAGTGAAATCTATCGCCAGGCGGCAAGCGGCCAATTGATCTGGATCACGACCACGCTTGCCGGATCGGGCAACCGTCGCTGCAGGGTTCCGGCGGACGATAGGGCAGAGTCAGCTCCCGGCGCGGGGCCACCGCTCGCCATCGGGAACGTCGCGCAGGTTCTTGGCTCGGATCGGCGACGCGCGCTCGCTTCGTATATCATCGGCCTGTCATCGGGTACCGGAAAACGGGGATCAAGCCATGAATGAAGCGCTCGCCTTCGACCACGTTCATTTACTCAGCCGTGACGCCAGGGCGGCGGCCGACTGGTACAAGGAGATATTCGGCGGAGAGATCAGCGCGGTGCAGGAAAATCTCCGCGGAGCACCGCAGATCGACGTTCGGGTTGGCGGCATGACCATCGTGATCCGCGGCCGGCGGCCAGGAGAGAATCCGGTTGACACGAAACCGATGCGGCATTTCGACGGTTATTCCAGTCACGACGAGTGGGGAACCGACCACTTCGGCTTTACCTATCGCGGTGACCTGATGGCGTTTTGCGAGCAGCTGAAGCAAAAGGGCGTGCGCATGGCGGTCGAACCGTGGGAGTTCAAGCCCGGTATGGTCCTCTGTTATGTTGCCGCTCCCGACGGCGTCAGCATCGAGCTCATTCAGGCCCCGGGGCAGTAACTGCCTCGCCGCGATGTGCCGGCACCGCTGTGTCAATATGTTACCGGGGACTGTTGTGGGTCTTACGATGCGCGAGGAATGGAACATGCGTGAGCGCTTTGGCAGTTGTCTTTCAATACTGGCCGCCTTTCTTGCATTTTTCACTACCTGGCCGGCAGCCGGCGCGGACAGCGAACTCACCATCAGCAATACAGCGATGCGCAAGATGCTGATGGACCAACTGTATACCGATCATGGCAAATATCACTTGCTGCGCGGGTCGCGTTGCCAGTTCGCCTATCTGGATTCACCGGCGGTGAATATTTCGCGCGGCCGCGTCAGCCTCAGGACGCACCTGACCGGATTGCTTGGAATGGAGGGCACGAACGGCTGCGTGGGCTCGCCCGAGTCGATGGATCTGACGGTTTCCGGGCGGCCTTATTTCTCGGGCGAGTATATCGGTCTGACCGACATCCGGGTCGATCAGGTATCCAACGAGTTGTACAGAATCGTATTGCAGAACTTTCTTGATCTGGCGTTGCCCAGAGCGCTCGAGATCAACCTGCGACAGGGACTCGAGCAGTTGATCTCCGATCAGCGCTCTTCCTACGAAGTCACTGTCAGCAGGCTTGTTGTGACCAATCTCACCGCAGAAGACAACCGAATCCATGCTAACGTCTCCTTTGCCCTGTCGGCCAGATAAGCGGAACCGCCGGTTTGCTGGCGAAAAGTTTGCCCGCAAGGCTTGCGATGAGTCTTGTGTATATGGTGTTGCCTGATCGTCAACGGGTTCGAAGATGCGGATTCTTGTGTTGAGACAGTCGCGTGATTCGGACGATCTGGATCGGGGTGAAACGTTTTCCCGGCGTCAACGGGCGGTCATTGTCCAGGCGGTTTTCTGCGCCTTCCTCCTGTTCTTCACGGAGATTACCTTTTCTCAAGAGCTGTCACCGCGCGCCTACTGGCCGGCGCCGCACGGAACGAAGATCGCGTTTGCCGGTTACGCCTATTCAACCGGGGACATAGTGACTGACCCGTCATTGCCGGTTGTCGGGGTCGATTCAACAATACGCACCGGAGTAATCGGCTATCAACAGACCATCAACCTTGCAGGGCGAACCGCCAATTTCCAGTTTGAGTTGCCGTACACCGATGGTTCCACCGACGGTGTGTTTCAAGGCGATCCCGTCAACCGCGAAGTCAGCGGCATCGGCGACGTCGCCGCAACACTGTCGGTCAACCTCATGGGTGCACCGACGATGACGGTCGCCGAGTTCCAGAAATATCGTCAGGATCCGCAACCGCTTGTTGCAACCAGCCTGAAAGTGGTTGCGCCCACGGGCGAGTATGAGCCGGACAAACTGATCAACATCGGCACGAATCGCTGGGCCGCGAAAATCAAGCTGGCTTATCTGCGTCCGATGCCGGCAAAGTGGGTGCTGGAAATGGCGGCGGGCGTGTGGTTTTTCGAAGATAACGAAGAATTCCTGGGGAGCAGGCGCGAGCAGGAACCGATTACGGCACTTGATCTGAGTCTGGTCAAACGCCTTCGGCCCGGTTTCTGGGGGTCGATTGACGCCAACTATTACCTGGGCGGGCGTACGATCATCGATGGTGACAAGCGCGCCGACTTTCAGCGCAATTCGCGTTTGGGCGTATCCCTCGCTTATCCGTTCGGTGGGCGTCATGCCGTGAAGGCAAGTGCCAACTTTGGCGTTGTGACGGAATCCGGAGGGGATTACAACACGCTCATGCTGAATTATTTCTACCGAATCCGCTAGAGGCCCAGACCTCGGCAGGCCGGAAGCAGAGATTCAGGGGGGGGCGACGATTGCCAAGGGCGGAAACGCCGCGCCTGCCATCCGTTCATACTGCAGCAGTGCCGTCGCCGCGTGCGACCAGCCAGTGCCCACATTGACGCCTGTGCGGGCGGCGGAGATACTGTGGCGGCGGGTCGCTCGTCGCGACGGATGCCGAACGATATCGAAAGGAGCCTTTTGTGAGCGGATTTGCGCCGTATGCCAGCATTGTTGAACTTGCGCGCGCGCTGCGCAAAGGGTCCATTACACCGACTGCACTGGCTGAAGGCTACCTCGAGCGCATCGAAAAGCTCAACGGCAGGCTCGGCGCATTCAAACGGGTGACGCCCGAGCGGGCAATGGCACAGGCAAGGGCGGCCGAGGCTGAAATGTCAGCCGGCATCGATCGCGGACCACTGCACGGCATTCCGTACGCCGCCAAGGATTTGTACGATGTCGCCGGCGAGCCGACGACTGCCGGCTGTCCGTTGCTCGAGTCGAACATTGCCGCGCGAGATGGAGCGGTGATTCGCAAGTTGAATGACGCCGGTGCCGTTTTGCTGGGTAAGACGGTGACGGTGCAGTTCGCCTATGGCGGCGCCGGCATCAACAACCAGCACGGCACGCCGCATAACCCGTGGCACAAGGAACCGCACCTGCCGGGCGGTTCGAGTAGCGGATCGGCGGTCGCCGTCGCCAGCGGCATGGCGCCGATGGCGCTCGGCAGCGACACCGGTGGCTCGGTGCGCATTCCGGCGGCGTTGTGCGGGATCTCCGGTTTGAAAACCACGGTCGGGCAGATCAGCCGTGCCGGCGTGTTTCCGTTGAGCTGGAGCCTTGATTCGGTCGGACCGTTGACGCGGACGGTTGAGGACTCGGCCCTCAGTTACCGTGCGATTGCCGGTCCGGACCCGGACGATGGCAGTACCCGTGACTATCGCCACGCGGATGTCGTGACAGGGCTCGGGCGGGGCGTCGCCGGAATGCGGCTGGCTTTTGCCGAAAGCGTTTTCTTCGACGATGCGGATGAAGACGTTGTCGCGCTCGTTCGCGGCACCGGAGATGTCTTCCGCAAACTGGGTGCACAGGTCAGCTCGGTCGAGTTTCCGCAGGCGCGGCAGGCAGTCGAATTGAATCCGCGAGGCCTGGTGATCGCGGCCGAAGCCTACACGCTCAACCGGAACTTGCTCGACACTCGTTTTGACGAACTCGATCCAATCGTGGCGCATCGGATGATCAAGGGCGCGGAGATCCCTGCGCATGAGTACCTGCGAATCGAGCTGGCGTGGCGTGCATTGCGTGCCAGCGCAATGCGGGAACTGTCGGATGTGGATGCATTGTTGTGCCCGACGGTGATGATTCCGGCAACGCCGGTGGCCGAGGCAGCGAAAGACATGGAGCGATACAGCAAACGCAACCTGCAATGCCTGCGCAACACGGCGATTGGGAACATCCTCAATCTGTGCGCGGTGACGGTGCCTTGCGGCTTCACCAAATCCGGTTTGCCAGTCGGTTTGATGATTTATGGCAAGTCATTCGACGAAGCAACGGTGTTGCGCGTTGGCCACGCCTTTCAGACGGTCACTGACTGGCATTTGCGGACGCCGGTGCTCGATTGGGTCTGATTTGCGATCGCGCCGATTGCCGTCGATTCCTGGTTTTCATCGGGTTTTCGGCCGAGAATAGCCCGCGTGCCTTCCGCAAGCGACAATCAGTTTGATGTCATTGTCATTGGTGCCGGCCACAATGGCCTGACATGTGCCGGCTATCTGGCGCGCGCCGGCTTGCGCGTCAAGGTTGTCGAGCGGCGCCATGTGGTCGGCGGCGCAGCGGTGACCGAAGAATTCCATCCCGGTTTTCGCAATTCGGTCTGTTCGTACGTCGTGAGCCTGCTGAATCCGAAGATTATTCGCGATCTGCAGCTCGGGAAGTTCGGGCTGACCATACTCGACCGCCCGTCCGGATCGTTTTGCCTCCTGCCAGACGGAGATCATTTGCATGTGAGCCGCGATGCCGCCGTTGCCCGCGCCGAGATTGCCCGGTTTTCCGGAAAGGACGCGGCGGCATACGATGCTTTTGACAAGGAGATCACGGAAATGGCACAAGTGCTGCGCGAGGTTGTGCAGCAGCCGGCGCCCAACATCGGCGGTGGCGTGCGCGATCTGTGGTCGGCATTGAAACTGGGCAACCGCTTGCGCAAGCTGTCGGTACGCCAGCAGGCCACGCTCGCCGATCTCATGACGATGAGCGTCGGCGATTATCTGGATCGCTGGTTCGAGAGCGATCCGATCAAGGGCGACTTCGGCTACGAAGGCATTGTCGGCAACATGGTCAGCCCGTATCACCCGGGCACCGCCTACGTATTGCTTCACCATGCGTTCGGCGAAGTCAACGGCCGTACAGCAGCGTGGGGCCATGCCAAAGGCGGCATGGGTGCGATCACGCAGGCAATGGCACGGTCGGCCGAAGCGCACGGTGCGGACATCGAGGTGTCCTCGCCGGTGCGTGAGGTCATCGTCGAGGGTGGCCGGGCACGTGGCGTGGTGCTCGAAGACGGCCGCAGTGTTCGTGCCCGTGTCGTGTCGGCCAACGTAAACCCGAAGCTGTTGTTCCTCAAGCTGATCGATCCGGCGTTGCTACCGGAAGATTTCCGCCGCCGCATGAACGGTTGGCGATGTCGCTCCGGTACGTTCCGGATGAACGTGGCGTTGAGCGAATTGCCGCGTTTCGCCTCGCTTGACGGCAAGAACGATGAGGCAAAACTCACCGGCACCATCAACATTGCACCTTCGCTCGCGTATCTGGACCGAGCCTTCGACGATGCCAAGGCGGGCGGCTGGGCCCGCGAGCCGGTGATTTCGATGTGCCTGCCGTCGCTTCTCGACGATACGCTCGCGCCGCCCGGATGCCATGTGATGAGCCTTTTCTGCCAGCACTTCAATCCGGTGCTGTCCGACGGGCGTTGCTGGGACGATGTCAAGGAGCAGGTCGCCGACCTCATAGTGCAAACGGTGACACGGTACGCACCGAACTTTGGCAATTCGATTGTCGGCCGTCAGGTGCTGAGTCCGCTCGACCTGGAACGCGAATTCGGGCTCACCGGCGGCGACATTTTTCACGGTGCGCTGCACCTGGATCAGATCTATTCGTTACGCCCGGCGGCGGGTTACGCCGATTACCGCACACCGGTCAGCGGCCTTTACCTGTGCGGTTCCGGTGCACATCCGGGCGGCGGTGTCACCGGCCTGCCCGGCCATCACGCAGCGCAAGCGATTGTCAGCGATCTGAAGCGCGCAAAGGCGCGTGCCTGAGCGCTAGCCTGTCGGGCATGCCGTGCGTTTCGATTGCACGGTTTCGCGGCAAACGCTTGTTCCATACGCCTGTTGTCAAAGCGGCCAGACGATCAGCAGCAACGGGATACTCACTGCGGCAACCAGTATTTCCAGCGGCAGTCCGAGTCGCCAATAGTCACCGAAGCGAAAGCCGCCCGGGCCAAGAATGAGCGTGTTGTTCTGGTGCCCGATCGGGGTGAGAAAGGCGCATGATGCGCCGATGGCGACCGCCATCAGAAAAGTGTCGGTGTTCACGCCAAGCGCTGACGCGGTGCCGATTGCGATCGGGCACATGACGGCGGCAGTGGCGGCATTGTTCATCAGGTCCGAGAGAGACATCGATGCCACCAGGATAATTGCCAGACCGAGGACAGCGTTGCCCTGGGCAAGATTGTCCAGCAGCGACTGTGCAATGAGATTGGCCATCCCGGTCGACTCCATTGCGCCCGCGACCGGAATCAGCGCGCCGAGCAGGATCACCACCGGCCAGTCGATGGCGTCATAGACCATCCGCAGCGGGATGGTGCGCAGGGCCATCGACGCCAGGACGCCGAGCGCAAAAGAGATTGCGGCCGGCAGCAAGCCGAAAGCGGCGCCTCCGATCGCGGCGGCCATGATGGCTGCCGCGATTGCAGCCTTGCGTTTGTCGGGTATGCGTAACTCGCGCTCGGCTAACGGAACACAACCGGCATCTGATGCGAATTCATGCAGAACGTCGAGCGGACCTTGCATCAGGAGCAGATCGCCAGGCTGGATGCGCAAGGTGCGCAAGCGCGCCCGGGAACGTGTGCCCTCGCGCGATACCGCCAGCAGGTTCAATCCGTAACGGGCACGCAACTGCAGCTCTCGTGCGGAACGCCCGGCGATGGCCGCTTCCGGGCGAACCACGAACTCCATCAGGACGATTTCATCGGTGGAAGAGGATTTCTCACCGGCTTCGTCCGGTTGCTGATCTTCGTCACTACCGGCAGGCATTTCCTGGTGCACCGGCTTGGGTTGGTCGACGTCTTGCGTTTTCGAGGGCCCCGACGCGACCGCTTCTTCCAGTTTAAGGCCCAGCCGAGACAGAATTCCCGATAGCGATTCGACATCGGCTTCGATGATGAGTATGTCGTCTGCCCAAACCCTGCGCCCGGCGCGGGGCGCGGTCAGGCGCACGTCGTTGCGGACGAGGCCAACGACCTGCGCGTCGATCTCGTCGAGTTCGGTCTCGATGTCACGCAGTGCCATGCCGGCCGCCTTGCTGTCCGCGCTTACGCGTACTTCGGTCAGATAGGCGCCGGTCTCGAATCGTTCGGTGGCGGCATGCTTGCGTCGCGGTACCAGCTTCCAGCCAACGAGGACGATGAAGAGAACGCCGGCCACGGCAACTGCGGCGCCGACCGGCGTGAAATCGAACATGGCAAAACTGTCCGGCCCGGCCTGCGCGCGAAATGCCGACACGACCAGGTTGGGCGGTGTGCCGATCATGGTGGTCATGCCGCCGAGAATGGTGCCGAAGGAAAGCGGCATCAGTATCCGTCCGGGCGGCATGTCCAGCCGCCCGGCCAGCCGGATGGCTACCGGCATCAACAAGGCCATTGCGCCGACGTTGTTCATGAAGCTGGAGAACAAGGCGCCCAGCCCGACCAGCGCTGCCAGGCTCAGTGTGGTCCCGGCATGCCCCGGCAGCGCGTGACGGGTCATTGCATCGACTGCTCCCGAGATCTGCAGCGCCTTGCTCAGTACCAGCACGCAAGCGACGGTGATTACCGCAGGATGGCCAAATCCGGAGAAGGCGTCCCCGGGTGCAATCAACCCGAACAGCACGCATGCCAGCAATGATCCGGCAGCGACCATGTCGTGCCGCCAACGGCCCCAGAAAAACATGGCGACGGTCGCGACCAGGACGACGGAAATGAAGAGTTGGTCATCAGTCATGTGGATTGCCGCGCGAATGAATCATCGGGACCGGGTCGGTACGCAACTACGCTGATCATAACGTGTTGACGCAAGTCTGTCGGTTGCGCGGCCAACCAGGGTTGCGCCCCTGCCTTGTTCGGGTACAGCATGAGTCCTGTCGAACAATGCCGTCATGTGCGTGTCCCGGGCGCTGTGGGAGCAGGCTCGCCGCTGCATTGAGGGCGGATCCGCCTGCCTCGACAGACAAGCCGATGCAACAGAAGGAAAGACGCGGGCGAGTCGCTGGTATGCTGTCCATGTGTGCCGCATGATCCAGGGGCAAGGCGGTTGCCGGGGCCCGATCGCTCGTGGGTCGCGGCTACGACACGCCGGCTTGCCGCGGGCACGAAACAGCGCGGCGGGTCGACGAGACTGGCAGCGCAAACTGAAAATTCTGATAACAGGATCACCGGATGAAGACGCTTGAAGGAGTAATTGCCCTCGTGACAGGCGGTGGCCGTGGTATCGGCGCCGCAATTGCCGAGCGCTATGCAAACGACGGTGCGGCGGTTGTGGTGGCGGACCTCGATGAGGCCAATGCGCGCGGTGTTGCAGACCGGTTGCGTGCACGCGGTGTGGAAGCCGAATCGCTCGCCGTGGATGTACGTGAGCCGGAACAGAGCGCGGCGATGATCAAGCGCGTTGTGGAACGCTTCGGACGGCTTGATGTGCTGGTGAACAATGCCGGCGTGATACGTGTGCGTTCGCTGTTGGATACGAGCCCGGACGACTGGGACCATGTCCAGTCGGTCAATGCGCGCGGGCTGTTCTTCGCACTCCAGGCAGGGGCGCGCCACATGCTGGACCAGGAGCCGATGGCGCCGGGACGTCCGAGCGGAAAGATCATCAATATGGCATCGATTGCCGGACGGGGCGGGCGCAAATTGATGGCCGCCTATTCCGCCAGCAAGGCGGCAGCAATTGTCATCACGCAGACGGCAGCAGTCGAGTTCGCCCCCAGGCTGACCGTGAACAGCATCTGTCCCGGCCCGGTCGGCACCGACATGTGGACGCAGATCGATCGCGAGTGGGCCGAGCACGAGCAGCGGCCGATCGGTTCGGTGTGGGAGGAACGCGTACGCGCCATTCCGATGAAGCGGACCGAGACCCCCGATGACGTGGCGGCGATGGCGGCGTTCCTTGCCAGCAAGGACTCCGACTTCATCACCGGGCAGTCGTATCACGTCGACGGTGGATTATTGATGCTCTAGGGCCTTCAGCTGGCGTTTTGTCGCCGTGCCGGCACGGCTGTGTGCCGCCGTGCCCGCGCCGCATAACGAAAGGACGGAAATGAAAATCAGCGCCGGAGACTTCCGGGTTCCACCTCGCGAACGCGTCAAGCTCGACCAGTGGCCGACGCGGGTCAAACCGGTTTACAAGTCCAAAGAAGAATACAACAAGCTGCTCGCCAAACACACGGCGGAGCTGAACGAGCAACAGGAGCGACAGTATGCGTCGGACCGCTACGCCGTGCTGCTGATCTTTCAGGCGATGGATGCCGCGGGGAAGGACGGTGCCATCAAACATGTCATGTCGGGCGTTAATCCGCAAGGCTGCCAGGTGTTCAGTTTCAAACACCCGGTTGCAACCGAGCTCGATCACGATTTCCTGTGGCGCACGACGAGGGCCCTGCCCGAGCGCGGACGGATCGGCATCTTCAACCGGTCCTATTACGAAGAGGTGCTGGTCGTTCGCGTGCACCCGGAGATATTGGAGGCGCAACGTATTCCCGATGCGGTTCTGAACGCAGAAACGATCTGGCAGGAACGCTATGACTCGATTGTTGGTCTCGAGCAGCATCTGCACCGCAACGGCACGCGCATTGTCAAATTCTTCCTGCATGTTTCCAAAGAGGAACAACGCAAGCGGTTGCTGGCACGCATCGACGAACCCGAAAAGAACTGGAAAATCGGTCTCGGCGATATCCGGGAGAGGGCGTTCTGGGATCAGTACATGCATGCCTATGAAGAATGCCTCAGCGCCACCAGTACACCTGAGGCACCGTGGTATGTCGTACCGGCCGACGATAAAAAGAATGCCCGCCTGATCATCTCGCAGGTCATCCTGGAGACGTTCAGGTCGCTTAAACTATCGTACCCGGAAGCGGGGAAGGAGCACCGCAAGGCATTGAAGACGATGCGCAGACAACTGGCGAAATGAGGAGGCCGCGCTGCATGGCGCGCGAGCGTGCCGATTTGAGCGATACGGAACTGGTCCGGGTTCTTGTCACTGGTTGCCGAACCGGCGCCGCATGGACGGGGATGACAACAAGAACGGGAGGAAAAGCATGGAAGAAATCTGCCGCGGTCTGAGATTTCCCGAGGGGCCGATCGCAATGAACGATGGTTCGGTGATGCTGGTCGAGATCGAGCGCCGGACGCTGTCGCGGGTGGAACCGGACGGCAGGATCAGCGTGATTGCCGAGTGCGGAGGCGGTCCCAACGGTGCTGCCGTCGGGCCCGACGGGCGTGTCTATATCTGCAACAACGGCGGGTTCGAGTGGACGCAGCAAGGCCCGTTTCTGCGTCCGGGCGAAAACCTCGCTGCCGACTATCAGGGCGGCAGCATCCAGGCCGTGGATATCGGCACCGGCGCGGTGGAAACGATATACACGGAATGCAACGGCGAATCCCTGAAAGGGCCGAATGACATCGTATTCGATGCGAAGGGCGGCTTCTACTTCACCGACCTCGGCAAGCGCCGCGGGCGTTCGCTCGATCGCGGATCGGTGTTCTACGCGCAGCCCGACGGCAGCGGCATTGAGGAAGTCGTGCATCCGATCGATACGCCGAACGGCATCGGCCTGTCTGCCGACGAGTCGACGCTGTACGTCGCCGAGACCTTCGGTGCCCGCGTCTGGGCCTTCGATATCAAGAGCCCGGGAAAACTCGGGCGGGGCCCGCATCCGTTCTTTCCCGGGCGCCTGCTGCACAAGTTCAGTGGGTACGAGCGCCTCGATTCGCTGGCAATGGATTCCGAAGGTAACGTGGTGGTCGCCACTCTGGGAACAGGCTGCATAACCGCTATCTCTCCCGAAGGCGTGGTGCGGGCAGTGGTGCCGGTACCGGAATTTGATCTGATGGTTACAAACGTCTGTTTTGGTGGTCCGGACCTGAAAACCGCGTACATCACTTCCTCGGGCCTGGGGCGGCTGTATAAGGTTCAGTGGCATTGCCCTGGTTTGCCATTGAACTTCCTGAACCGCTGATGCGATGAACGCGGGAAGGCGGCCTGATGCGCTCTGCGGGTGCCGCCGTTGCAGAGCGGTGTGGCGGTCGGCGCCTATCGGCAGATTGCGCCAGCGTTGAAGGCGAAGGGCTAGCGCATGACCGAAACCGCAGTCGTTGCTTTCGCAACTTTTTTTGCGACCATCAGCCCTCTCGACATATCGGCGATCTTTGCGGCACTGACGGTCGGCGCAACGGCACGGCACCGGCGGGCGATGGCTATTCGGGCGACGCTGATCGCCACAGCGATTCTGTTGTTGTTTGCGTTTGCGGGGAACATGCTGTTGGCCAGCATTGGTATCTCGCTTGCGGCGTTGAGAACGGCCGGGGGCATCCTGTTGTTGTTGATCGCAATCGAAATGGTGTTTGCGAGAACATCCGGCGGCACCTCGGCGACCGACGAGGAAAAACTGGAAGCCGCGACGCGGCAGGACATTTCGGTGTTTCCGCTGGCAACCCCTCTGATTGCCGGTCCAGGTGCGATGGGCGCCACCATTCTGTTGATGGCAAACGCACACGGCGATCTGCTGCAACAAGCGGCCGTGATTGCCGCGATGCTCGCGGTTCTGACAGTGACCGCGATCTCATTGCTGCTGGCTGGAAAGATTCAGCAGCTTCTCGGGGTGACGGGCATGCATGTGATCACGCGCGTCATGGGTATTTTGCTGTCGGCCCTTGCGGTCCAGTTTATTTTTGATGGCATCAAGCAAAGCGGCATACTCGGTACGCTGTGATTCGCGTTGACCGCGCTTGAGCCGACAACCTCAGGTTTACGCGCGCAGGTCGGGGGTGGAGCCGCCTCTGTTGTTGCCTTTTGGCAGCTCAGCCGCGATATCGCCCTGGTGACTTGCAAATAGTTGGAGACAAGTGGGCGCAACAGGGCCAGACTTGCTTCGAGGGTGTGCTCATGCGCGGGCATGGGGCGGCGTATCCGACGATCTCTGTACCGGCAATCGGCTTCCCATGCGACCGACACGGAGTCTGCCTTCTGCTCGAGGGCGTTAATGAACGATGAAAGGGTGCTTCATGCGGCGCAAGCAGCTTGGCGATGGTACGAACGCATGACAGATATGACAGGAATCGCCAGCGGGCGAACGGGTTTTGCCCTGATCAGAACCGGGGTGCGCTGGTCGGAGTGTCGTGGTTTGTGTCGGGAAAGTCGGCAGGCTGCGCGGGTGATTCCGTGACGGGGGCCTACGATTCGGTCGCCTACCAGACGACACTGGTGCAGACACATGCAAACGTCAAAACCGTGCTCAAGCGCAGATTGCTCGATCCGTTGCGCTACATTGTCGAAATCGATCCCGGGTTACCGATCTTCGCGCTTCGTGACGCGCATCAGTTGCGCATTGCCTACAACCGTTTCGCGACCCTGTCGGTAGAAGCCAGTATTCCGCACGAATGGATGCTGGAAGAGTCGGGGAAGGGGCACGATCATTTCATGCGTGCTGTCGATGATATGGTGCTTTCGTTGAAAAGCAAGGTAGAGGCGACCGGACGGCCGGTCTGAAGACGTCCCGGACAGTGTTGCCGTGTGTCTGCCGCCCGGTTGGGTGACAGCGTCCCGCCGTTCTTCTGCCATGCACACGAGGCAAATCTAACTATTCGGCCGTTTGTAGAACTTCCCTTCTTTCATCACCGCGATGAGTTTGTGTTCATCCTGAAGAATGGTGACGTCTTGCAGCGGATCGCCGTCGACCAGGATCAGGTCCGCGAGAAAGCCGCTCTGGATGAGTCCCGTCTGCTCGCTCATTCCCATGATCCCGGCCCCCGATCTGGTCGCCGCCATGATGGCGTCCATAGGAGAAAAGTCCAGGAGCCTGACGAATAGTTCGATATCGCGCGCGTTGGCGCCGATGGGTGCCCAGGCGAAGCCGTAGTCGCCGCCTGGCAATACGCGCACGCCGCGCCGGTGCAGCGTTTTCATGTTTTCGATGCCGGTCTCGATTTCCTGTTCCAGTGCTCGTTTGTGCGCAGGGCTGAATTCGATTCCCCAGGACGCTGCCTGATTGAGCGTTGCATGCAGGTTGCCCAGCGTAGGCGCTACAAAGACCCGGTCGCGCGCGGCCTCGAGCAGGTCCCGGGCTTCGCTATCGATCAACGTCGCGTGGTAGATCACCTCGACGCCGTGGCGCAGCGCCAGTTTCACCGACTGCGCGCTTCGCGCATGTGCCGCGAAGCGCTTGTTGTGGGCCTTGGCAACTGCGTGCACCGCAGCGATTTCCTCGTCTTCCATGACCGTTGTGTCCGCCGGCGAGGCCGGGGTGCCGGCGTCACCGGATACGTTGACCTTCAGCGTGTCGACGCCTTCGCGGCACATGAGTCTGGCAAAGCGCCGGAATTCGTTTGCGCCATCGAGCACCACTGCGAAATTCTCCCGATACAGATGCGAAAGACGCACGTCGCCAAGGCCGCCCGTCACGGTCATTTCAGGCGATGCTGCCAGCGTTCTCGGTCCGGGAAAGTCGCCGGCATTGATTGCGTTGCGCAGCACGACATCGAGGCGCGGCTTCGCCGACGCCGCACTAAAGCAGCTGGTAAAACCCATCTCCAGCATCTTGCGTGCGTTGCGCACGGTGATCAGCGTGTGCTCTTCGGGCGGAATCGATCCCATATCCACCGAGCGCGTGCAATCCGTGAAAGTCAGATGCGAATGGGGCTCGATGAGCCCGGGCATCAGCGTAGCGCCTTGGCCGTCGAAAACATCAGCATCGACGGTTTCCGGCGCCTGCCCCTTGCGCCAGATTGCCTCGATGCGGTCTGCCACGACGAGCACCTGTCCTTCAAATGGCGGCTTGCCGCTGCAATCCAGAATGCGTACGTTGCTGAAGAGCGTTCTTGTCATGTCGGCCGGGAATCGAAGCGGTTAATCGGATACAACGAACGGGAACAACCAGTTTCGCGCGTGCCAAGTATAGTGCCCTCGCGGCGTTTTGCGCATGTGGTCGCTGCCGGAAACAAAGTGACATAATCTGTTCACCAGGCAAGTTTGCAGGTGATTCGTTGGCAGGACGGGCAGAATGAAATACAAGGACTATTACGAAATTCTCGGCGTCAAACGCGATGCCAGCGCGGATGACATCAGGAAGGCCTACCGCCGGCTGGCGCGGAAATACCACCCGGACGTTTCCGAGGACCCGCGGGGCGAGGAGAAATTCAAGGATGTCTCCGAGGCCTACAAGACGCTGAAAGATCCGGAGGCGCGGGCCGCCTACGACAACCTGGGCAAGCACAGGCCCGGCGAGGAATTTCGGCCGCCCCCGGATTGGGGGCAGGGCTTCGGCGACGGGTCGTTCTCGTCGGAGGACATCGATTTGTCAGACCTGTTCGCGGCCTTCGGCGGCGGCCGGGGACGTCAGGGGGCGATGCCGATTCCGGGGCAGGACTTCGAGGTGACTGCGCCGATTTCGATCGAAGAAGCCTGGCGCGGCACCGAACTGGAACTCAACCTCAGCGTGCCGGAGTATGACGGCAAGGGCGGCGTGCGCAGAGTGCCCCTTGTGTTCAAGGCGCGTATCCCCAAAGGGGTGACGGACGGAGAAAAACTGCGCCTCCCGGGCAAGGGCGGCAAGGGACTGAACGGCGGTCCGAATGGTAGTTTGTACCTGAACATCGCGTTCAAACCGAATCCGCTGTTTCGCGCAGTCGGCCATGACCTCTACCTGGACTTGCCGCTGGCGCCATGGGAGGCCGCGCTTGGCGCCAGTGTCGAAGTGCCGACGCTGGCAGGTTCGGTGCGGTTGAAAATACCGCCAGGGACGAACAGCGGACGCAAGCTGCGTTTGTCCGGGCGGGGATTGCCCAGGCGCGGCGAGGGCGAGGGTGACTTGTTCGCCATTGCGCAGATTGTAGTGCCGGATACGCTTACCGAACGCGAGCAAGCCTTGCTCAAGGAACTGGCAGCTGCTTCGAAATTCGATCCGCGCAAGGCATTTCCGAAAGGAGATGGGAAATGAAACTCGAAATCACAGATGCCGAATGGTTGTGCGAGCGCCCGGAAGTGAGTCTGGAAGAACTGGTCGAGTTGTCAGGTCTTTCACCAGAGCTTCTGGTCGAACTCGTGGAGTATGGCGCGCTCGCGCCAACCGGAACGATATCGGCGGCCGGCGCGGGCTCGCGAACCGAAGCGCAACCAATGCAGTGGCGGTTCGCTTCGGATTGCGTCATTGCGGTGCAAACCGTCAGCCGCCTGCGCGATGACTTCGATCTGGACGCGAACGCATTGTCGGTGGCAATGATGCTGGTCGAGCGGATTCGCGGGCTGGAAGCGCAACTGCAGGAATTGCAGTCCCATCTTCCGCAACCCGACAGGCAAGTCCGGCGCGAGTAGTGTTTACCAAGGCGCCGGAAAGCTGCTGATTATTGACTTGTCTCCAGAGGCGTTCTGTTGCCGGTTCAGTATGTCGGCCCGGCATCATCTCGCTGACGCGGATCGCCATCTGTGCTGGCGGCGCTGAGTAAAATGACTTCAATTTCCTCGATGATTTCTTCCTGACGCAGGGCGTTGCTTTGTCGAGCCAGTTCCGCTGACTGATCGTCAAGGTGTTTGACGGCCCCCTCCAGGTGGGTAACGCGATGGCGATTTTCCAGCATCAGCGAGGTGTAGAGGATTGCGTGAAGGGCAGCGAACAGGTATTGGTCGGTAAGTTCGATCAGGAACGCGGCGGGCGGAAGGTGTAGCAGCGGTGGGACAGAATGATGTTGCGGTGTGCCGGGAAACTCCGCAAAAGGCGGCAACAGCGGTTTCACTACGACGCCGTCCTCGCTGCCGTGATAGACACAGAACACTTCACCGGCGCCATTACGGGTTTGAAACGAAACAATTTCGTTCGCCAGTTGATTCAGCACACCGGCTACTTCTTCCACGACGCTCGCGCCATCGATCCAGGCGACGACCCGTGCATCACCTTCAAGCAGTGTATGCAGTTTGTGTCCGACCGCGATCAACGCCGGACTGCCGGATGAGCGCTCGCGCAGCGCCGATTGCTGTTTCTCGAGCAAAGCGTGATTGAAGTCGCCGCAGAACCCGCGTTCGGACCCGATCACCAGGTAAAGCGGCGTTCCCGTCTGGGCTTGCGGCAGCACGTCGCCGTGGAAACTCAAGAAATCCGCCGCGACCTCCTTGATGCTTCGTTCGACTGCGGTTTGGGCATCCAGAAAACGGGACAGCTTGCGGGTTTCCATATAAGCCAGGGTTTTCATCGAGTTCATGATTTCCCGAATCTCGGCCAGGCTCTGCCGACGCCGCTCCACGTTTCGCCGACGGCTCACGATGACTCCGGCTTGTTGCCGCCGCCGGCCCAGCCGGCAACGGCCGAACTCCATTCCGCTCGAGGGGAGTCGAGGTCAAGCGAAACGCCTTTGAGCGCTTTCTCCAGAGACTCCAGCAAGCGGGGAATCGTTTCAAGCTCGGCGGAATCAAATAGTCCGTCATTGAATGCCACCAGCCACGCCATCTGAAATGCCGCCGGCTGGGGAACGAGGCGATCCTGTTTGAGAATTTCCCTCAGGATGCGGCCTTTGCGAATCACCGCTTCCATGGACGCTTCGAGACGTGCTCCGAAGCGGGTAAAAACTTCGAGTTCCTGAAACTGGAGATAGTCGAGTTTCATGCGTCCCGCTTCCGCTTTGATGCGCGGATGTTGCGCCTGCCCGCCGATGCGTGAAACCGATCGGGCGATATCGATGGCCGGCCGGAATCCACCGGCGAACAGGCCTCGATCGAGGTAGATCTGGCCATCGGTGATCGAAATCAGGTTGGTGGGGATGTAGGAAGCGATTTCGCCGAGCTGTGTTTCGACAATCGGCAGCGCGGTCATGCTGCCGCCGCCACGGGTGGCATTCAGGCAAGTGGCGCGTTCCAGCAATCT
>Ga0111144_1014_pt1 | contig 29478 bp, 31 predicted proteins | sample DeeMarSeWOR28_12_FD_80235 | JGI IMG/M metagenome (GOLD analysis project Ga0111144, IMG submission 80235) | Betaproteobacteria bacterium SG8_40
GCGGAAATCGAAGCGGCCTGCGCCATGCCGCGAGCCCCCATGCAATCAAGGCAGGCCGGCGACGAGACGATTGCACCCGGAAAAGTTCCGCCCAGGCTGTTGACGCCGCAACAGCTCGTACGCATTTCGACCCGGTCACCCGTACTGGCGTGCGAATGCCCGCACCACCTTGTCGAACTCATTAACAGCATGGCTGCGTTCGAGACCTACAGCCTCGAGTGTCAACACAAGAATGCCGAAGACGCGCAAATCCATGCTCATCTTCACAGCACCGCCGGGCGCGCCCGCGCCATGCTTGAAACCGCCTTGTTGCGCGTCGCGCAATTCGAAGGCATTGATGTGAGCTAGCACCCCGTTCGGCGCCACGCCGCGCCGACTGCCTTTCCATTTCCGCGGTTAACTCGCCGTCGGCCGCACTCCGGGCCGCAATGACCAAATATCGTCCAGATATTTGAGCGGCAAAAACTCTTTGTTGACTTTTTGTCTAGACAAAGATACTGTTTGTCTAGGACAAACAAACGGGTTCATCTGACTTGACGAATCCGCCCCTCTACCCAATTTAATTTCGAAACAAGGAGATAACGATGATTTTCCGGTCATTTGTCGCAGTTTCGGCGGCGATCCTTTCGCTCGGTGTCCAGGCAGCGACTGCACCCGGCGCGCTTGGCAACCCTGACCCGGCTACCACATTCGTCAAGTTCGCCGCCACGACACCGCAAGGCCGCTATGTCGACGTCGAGGTCCTCCGAGACTACGCCGACACCGTCACGCTCGGTATCGATACCGAATCCGGCGCGCCGCTCTACGCCCATCGTTCGGTCGCGCTGACATACCGGGTCGACTGTACCGCCGGCACGCTCGCCGTGGCCGATTGGCAAATGTTTGACGGCAACTTCGGACAAGGACAGGTGGTCTGGGACCAGGAAAACCATCACGGACTTGCCTTCCTGCCCGCCGTTAACAACGAAATGCGGGCGGTGCTGCGTTCGGCTTGCGCCACCACGACTGTTGCAAGGTAAACCGCAGCAAAAGGAGTTCTCGAGGTCTCGTGTCGATGACGGGAACAGGAGACCTCATAACAAGGCATCAGCAGCAACTGTTCAACCACCCAAACCAGGAGAAACAACATGAAATTGATCAAGTATCTCGCAATACTCGCAGTCGCAGCGTCCATGACCGCATGTGCCAGTTACAAGCAGGCTGAAATGGCGCCCAAACAGGACATCGTCGACGTTGCCGTTTCGGCAGGATCGTTCAATACACTGGTCGCCGCCGTGCAACAGGCGGGACTGGTCAGCACCCTGACGAGCAATGGACCGTTCACGGTGTTCGCGCCGACCGACGAAGCGTTCGCAAAGATCCCGAAAGCAGACCTTGACGCATTGCTGGCCGACAAGGCCGCGCTTGCCGCCGTGCTGACCTACCACGTTATTCCCGGAAAAGTGATGGCCGCGGACGTCAAGGCCGGCGAGGTCAAGACGATCGAAGGTTCCAGCATCACGATCACCACCGACAACGGCGTCATGGTCGACAATGCCACAGTCATCAAGACCGACGTATTGGCCAGTAACGGCGTGATTCATGTCATCGACACGGTGCTGATGCCCAAGTAACGGCACACGACTTTGAACGTATCGCCGCCTTGTCAGCGGTCACGCGAGCGAGACCTTCGCAGCCTGACGCGCGCCCACTGGCAAGGCAGGCGAAAAACGCTAGCCAGGCATCACCGCTACCACCGCAAGGTGACAAAGCGCAACGGCCGCGGTCAACCGGATGCGCAAGCGCAACATCCACGCCACCATTCCCGGGACCGGACAACGCACATCCGCAAGACCGATCACTACGAAGCCGCACAGCAACCCCCAGACACTCCATTGCGCGCTGCTCATCAGCAAGCAGATGACAGCCCACAAACCTGGCAGGATGGAAATCGTCAATTCGCGGGCCAATGCCGTTTGCAGATTCGTCGCGGCTCCCCAGCGAATACCTCCGAGAAACGAAAGAATCGCCGCGGAATAATAGAGAAAGATCTTCAGCGCAAAGTCCGCCGGCAGCGGGCCATCCGCGATGAGGTTGAGCGCCAGCGCTGCGAATGGCAGCACGCCGCCGTAGCCGAGAATGCTTGCGATGCCCGGGATCTGCGCCGGGCTTTCACCACGAGTCAAAGGCAACTCCTGTGTCAATCGAGTGGCACGTCATCAACCAGTGCTACTTCACCACGCCTGTGCCAATCGGCCGCCGAAAAACCAGAAAATGCTGCTGCGGCAGAAAATCGCCGGTGCGATACCACTCCAGGCCTGCCGCGCCCATCTCCGCGATCGCCTGCGCAGCCGACATCTTGTGCAGCGGCTTTATCGCTACCGATGGATCTTCGGCGCGGTATTCAATCAGTACCAGCCAGCCACCGGGCCGCAGCGCGCGCGCCATTGCCTCAGCCATCTCGCGAGGATAGGAAAACTCGTGATACGCGTCCACCAACAGAATCAGGTCGACCGCAGCCTCCGGCAAGCCCGGGTCCCGTTCGGTCCCGAGCACGGTTTCCACGTTACCCGGCGCACCGTCGCTTTTCCGTGATTCAATGATATCCAGCATCTGCTGCTGGATATCCACCGCGAGCACCTGTCCATACGGCACACGCCGGGCGATTCTGAAACTGAAGTAACCCGTTCCTGCACCAATGTCGGCAACGACGCTGTCCGGCTCCAACGGCAGATTCTCCACCAACAAGTCGGTGCGTTCTTCGCCTTCCCGATTCGGGCGCTCGAGCCACCCGGCACCGGGATGCCCCATTACCTGGGATATCTCACGCCCCATGTAGAACTTGCCGATGCCGTCGCGGCTGGCAGCACCGAACTCGTAATATTCACTGGCGGCAGCAACGGCGGCACCCGCTTCACCGGTTGGCTCCCCTCCGGACAGTTCGCATCCGGACACCGAGCTGACGAATATCAACGAGAAGGTGAATCCGCGGTACATCAGCACTTTGTGCAGACGCCTCGCGAACGTCCTCAACCGCGGCCTGAACCGCTCATTCATATCTTGCTTGCGACGTCATGTTCATTATCGTGCTGCATCCTTGAACGGGGCACAGCATCCTACTTCCCTGGGTGTTCCGAAAAAATCCGATCAGCATCGGAAGAAAACCGCGCGGCGCTTCCTTGCGGGCGGCGCCGGATATGTCGCGGCGGGCGCCGGCGCGGCCCGTTCGTAGTCACGGCACTGGCCAGCGCTGGCAATCCGCCGCCGGGGAACCGGCGTGATCGGCTGTTTCCCCTGATTCAAACGCACGGCAGCACCATCGCCACCAACTTGAACCACTACATCGCGAAAACCGCGAGCGCGCAACCAGAGAGCACGCCAAACTCAAAGACTCGTAACACCGCAAATTGCCAGTGTCCGGTCGCGCCAGAAAATGCTCGGGAAACCCATGCGCCGTCAGCTTGACGCACACCGACAGGGATAGGGATCGCATGCAGGGGAGAACGCAGCGCGGAGATTCCGCGCCGCGTGTCTTGCTGTCGACTAACGGCTGGCGAAGTCGACGAGTTTCTGATGCGAGAAGAGGTAATCCTGCTTCTCGTAAGGCGTATGGCAAACAACGCAGGTCAGGTCGTTCGTCTTCGGGCTTCCGTCGGGATTGAAAATCGCGAACGCCCAGCCGCCAACCTGGTCGGCTTCAGCCAGATCAGAAGGCCATGCGTCGCGGCGCTCCATCACGGCAATCGCAGCCAGATCGGCCGGCACATTGACGCCATCACTGCCGACCACAGGATTGCCTTCCGCATCTTTCTCCGGCTTGTAGACTTCCATCACGATTTTCGAACCCGGTGCCGCCGGCATTCCCTTGGCGTAACTCGCCAGCGCCACGTCGTTGGCGTACATTTTCGCTACCGCCGCGCTGCCGGCGCGGTTCATTTTCGCGTAGTTGGTAAACGTCGCATCATAAGCAGCCGGGAACTTGACGAAATCGGGAGTCCCTCCCGCATAGGCGACCAGCGCGGCGACACCGCAGGCCCCAGCCACCAGCATTTTGCTGAATTTCATACACTCCTCCTTGGTAGTCCGCGACCGCACCTTGCATGACGGTCGCAAGAACTTTTTCATGTACAACACCTGAAAACATTGTCGATTAGAGCACCTTGCTCGCGGCTAATCCAGCATCGTCAGCGAACAATGCAGACAAATACGTAAATTCATTAGACCGCTTTACGTAAACAATGAATTTCACACGCCCGGCCGGGCCCAGGCCAGCAACCCCCGGTGTCTTGACTATCATTGTTAGAACACGGGTGCCATCGCAATTGCATGACGCCAGCAGCCGGTCGCGCGGGTCTCTGCGACCGCCGACCATGCCGTACTCGACTAGTCGTCGGCACAACTCACACACCGTGTACTCGTTGGCGCGATCGCAAGACGACGGATATCGATTGGTTCGCCACAGGCAAAGCAGATTCCGTATTCTCCATTGTCGATCCTGCGCAATGCGCCCGCTACCTTCGCCAGATCTTCGCGCCGCCGCCGGGCCGTTTCAACCGCCATCTGTTGTGCTTGCATCGCATCCATGCGCGACAGCCTGCCGACGCTGGCCTGATCCAGCGACACCGGCTGTACGGATGGCTTCGATGTTTCCTCGAGTTCGCGAAGCTCGGAGGCCAGACGATCCAGTTGCCGTCTGAAACGGTCCAGGTCTGCCTCTTTCATTGGTTCAACGACAACAATCCCTGCAATCGGATGCATCCCCGGCGGCAATCAGCTTCACGTCATGCAGCATCATCGTCCCATCGGGGATCACTGATAAATCCGGCCTTGATGGCGCAGCCAACCGGCTTCATGCCGCCCCTGCGGATCGTGGTGTGTCCAGTGAATGACGCCCCCTTTCGCATTCCATTCGTAGACGCCGTTGAATTCGACCACATCGCCTTCGCGCAGCGAAGCGATCCTTGGCGCGAGATCGATGTTGTGCGCAACCAGCAGGGTATGCCCGGAGGGCAGTTCGAGGATAAAGCGCTGATGCCGGCTGCCGTCGTCGTCATCGGCAAGGATTTTCGTAGCCACGCCTTTGCCTGACACCTGAATGCCACTGGTGCGCTCGTGAAACGCGCGGGCAATTGCCGCATCGCTTTCCCGGTCGGCCGCGACCAGTACGCCGGCAGGCTCGTGCCGCTCCCAAGCCACATACGCGGCCGAGGCAACCAGTAACACTATGAATAGACGTCGCAACGCGATGTTTCCGATCGTTCAGCCGCTGGCAAATCCGCCGTCCACGCCTGAGAATCCTGAAATGACCAAAATCACACCCTCACAATCCCGTGGGCCGGTCGCATCCCCTGGATTCGCCTTGTGGAATCTCGGCTTTCGTCCTTTCTACCTGTTCGCCGGACTGTATGCAACGCTCAGCATTCCGCTTTGGGTCCTGCAATACACTGGATGGCTTGGCAAGCGGGAACTGATTTCCGGACCTTTGTGGCATGCGCACGAAATGCTGTTCGGATTCACTTTCGGCGATCGCGACACTATGGGTTGCGGCCCGTGTGCTGGCATTCTCCCCTTTCCCGCTCGCCGCCGCGGCCTTCGATACTGCCTTCGCCCTTGCCGCCGCTGCGGGCATTGCCGTGCCGTTACTGCGCAGCCGCAACCGGCGCAATTACTTTTTCATTGCCTTGCTGATCTCCCTGGGGATGGCAAACCTTGCTTTCCATCTTGGCATGGCAGGTGTCATCGACCTGCCACTGCGACTCGGTTTGCAGGCGGGGCTGGATATCGTATTGCTGATCATGATCGTGATGGCAGGACGCGTTATTCCGATGTTCACCATGAACGGTGTTCCTGGCGCGTTGTGCACGCGCCTGCCTTTGATTGAACGGCTTGCTCCGGCAAGCGTCGCCGTGCTGTTGGCAGCCGACTTGTTCGCCGCCCCGATAGCTGCTCTCACCCCATTAGCCGTTGTTACCCCGATTGCAGCTTTCGCAGCGATCGTCAACGGTGTGCGTTTGGCCCTGTGGCGGCCCTGGCGCACACTGCATACACCCATTGTATGGATACTGCACTTTTCATATGCGTGGATCGTGTTAGCGCTCGCGCTGCGGGCGCTCGCCTTGGCGGACCTGGTGCCAGCGAGTACCGCGACCCACGCACTGACTGTCGGTGCCATCGGCGGCCTGACGCTGGGAATGATGACGCGCACCGCGCGTGGCCATACCGGCCGGCCGCTGCAATCGGGCCGGGCTGAAATATTCTGTTACATCGCGATCCAGTTTGCTGCGGTAATCCGTGTCTTTGTGCCCCTTGTGCTTCCGTCACTCTACTCGCAGTCGATCTTCGTCTCGGGTCTGTTATGGTCGACCGCATTCGGCATATTCACCGTCTCCTACTGGCCGATCCTGTCGCGTCCCCGCCTGGATGGCCGCCCCGGATGACGGTACACGCTCACACTTGCCCGAGAGACAAACGGGAGCTTCATCATGAAATATCGGACTAACCCCCGCTTGTTGCTGGTTGCAGCGACTACGCTGCTACTGATTGCACACGCATCCCACGCGCAATCGCAGGGCGGCGACGCGGCGCAAAACGAACTCAGCGCCAGGGACGAATGTCTGCTGGAAAGCACGAAGACAGCGGCGCCTGAAACCACCATTGGCGAGCTACGCGCGCAATGCGACCAGATTTTTTCCGAAACCGTCGCCGCGGGCACGCCCGAAGCTCCGAACAAACGAATGACCCCCGTCCAGATTCGCATGTTCGACGACCAGGTCAACTACAACCGCAATTTTGCGATCAGTGCCTTTCAGCCGAATTACTTCATCGGCACATACAGTACCGATCCCAATAATGAACCATTCTCGGACCTGCCTTCCTCCGAAGACAGCCTGGAGAATGAGGAAGCCAAGTTCCAGGTCAGCATCAAGGCGCCTCTATGGCGCACCATGTTCGGGACCGATAATGACCTGATCGCTTCCTATACATCCACTTCATGGTGGCAGGTAACCGGCAATTCCAGCGCGTTCCGCGAGACCAACTATCAGCCAGAGCTGTTCCTGCGCCACTACGGCGGCCCGCAATTTCTCGGCGGCAGGGTTGTAGCAGCCGACATCGGACTGAACCATCAGTCGAACGGACGGGGCGAAACATTGTCGCGCAGCTGGAATCGCGTCATGGGTCGGCTATATCTCGACTACGATTCCATCGCCGTCGGCCTGAGGGCCTGGTACCGGATTCCGGAGGATGCAAACAGCGACGATAACCCGGGAATGTACAAATATTACGGCTATGGCGACGTGATGCTCGCCTATGCGCCGAACAAGAATACGTATACGGCGATGGTGCGCCCCGGGACGGAGAAAGGCGGACTTGAACTGACCTGGAGTTACCCGTTCACCAAGGTATTCCGCGTCTACGCGCAATACTGGAACGGCTATGGCGAGAGCCTGATCGATTACAACGCGCACATCGAACGCGTCGGTATCGGCATCGCGCTCAACGACTGGTTGCAGCGGCGCTAGCGCAGCATTGCCGGTGAACCGGTCTACCTGCTTCGGACCGCTCAACGCCCGGCCCGGACAACTTGCGCAGCCCGGCGTTCCGGCCTGGTATTGATTTTCGAGATGTCCGCTGGCGTCGGGCGCCGGCAAATGGCATCAAGAACCCGGTGACGACTCGCCATCATCGGACCAGATATCGATCGCCTGCATGAGCCGGTCGGCATCGTAGTTTTCTTCGATCTCATCCAGCCGCTGTTCAAGTAGCAGGAGCAAGGCATCCCGGACGACCGTGCGCTGCTCAGCCGTACAAGCACGCCAGCGACTGTTGCGGGGTCCGTCGCGAATCACCTGCGACAGGAACTGGTCGATGTAGTAATCATCTCCGGTCCGTGTCAGCGCCATCCGCATCAGCGCCGGCAGGTAATAGCGGAAACCGCTGTCGGTTGCGAATGTCACCGGATCCCATCCCGCATGACCGAGCGCTTCGCGCGTGATCGTATCCGGCGTATGGGCCGACAGCGTGTCGTCGTGTTCGGCACATTCGCAGCAGTGCTGATAGTCGGTAAAGTGTTCCGGCCGCTGAACCTTCGAAAACACTTTGTTTGCTTTGCGCAGGAACTCGTCGTGCAATTTCATCGCCGGGAAAGTCCGCAATCCGGCCGCTCTCCGCGCATTACCGTGCTGGCCATCGCGTGTTCACATCAACCCGTCCAGGCGATGTATTCATCTTCGATTTCATCGGCGGCCGCACTGTGAAATGCCACGCCCAGCCACTGCTGTGGCCCGGTTGCTTGAGGAAAATGCCAGGTATTCTCAGGAACGACATCCCAGCACGATGAAATTTCCTTCCCTTCATCGCTATCGGGGCTGACAATCCTGCGCGGCTCGTAGGCCCTGTCAATGCCACCCGGTTTTGCGCAGTTCACAATGCCGCTGCCACGATACGACACCAGTCGCTGGATGCTGTTGCGATGTATTTCCTCGTGTGGTGCGCGTTGCCCCGCCTTGATGGAAAACGCCCTGCACAGGCGCACCTCACCGCGTAACTGTCCGGGCAGTTTGCTGTCGAACAACTCGACAGGCACCGCGACCGACGAATAGGCTTTCGAGAACTGCGGTTCACTGAAGCGGCCTGCGGCGCGACGCAATGCCTGTTCAACAGCAGCATTGCATTGCGCATCGCCAAACACCAGTTGGTGCAGGCGTTCCAGCAAGGGACGATCATGTTCGGAGAACGCTGGCAGCCTACCCTCCTTACGCGTGGCCGCAATGTCGCGCAGCCGCGTTTGTGCAGCAGAAACGCCGGCGCCCATCGTAACCGTACCTGTTCGCCATGTGCTATTTGGTTTCGTTCATCTTCACCATCACCAGCACGGCACCGTCCTTGCTGACTACACGGGTATCGTGCCCCTTGCCGGTCAGGTCGCGATGCAGCCAGACGGAGCCTTGCGGAAAGCGCCGTTTCTCGCCATCGCTCACCTCGACTTCCATCTCGCCCTTGAGCACGAAAATATGGCCCACACTCGGCGCCGGATGCCAACCGCCGCCCCAGCCGGCCGGCAAGGTAATAAACCCGACTTCCCGGGCCGGACGGAAGTCAGATACGTTCATTGGCGCAGCCGGCGGTGCGATATCGACGAGCGAGAGTTCCACCTCGACATCCCTGAAGTGGGTTTCGCCATCGGCATCCGTGTACATTTCCGAGTATTTCATTCCTGTTCACACTCCCTGTTTGTTATTCTGGCGCTCAGACAGCAAGGATAAACCGGCAGCCTGAACCAACAAAGTCAAAAATTCGTTCCGCCAACACGGCGCCAACAGTATAGGTTGCGAGGCAAGCTGCGGAGCGGTCAGGAAGCGGAACGCCGCCGTTTGATCGACGCGCTCTGCAACTGCTTTTTCCTTTCATGAAGATGCAGACAATTCAAGCTGGGAAGAACATTCTTCAGCACTTCACACCTGCGTCACCGTATGGATGGCAAAGACTCGATAGGGCCCTGGTTCGCAATCCTTGAAGCACCCCGTCTCGAGCAGAGTTTTCGCCTCCTCCAGCGTTGCCAACAGGCAGTGTTTGTTCACGGCAATATCGCGCGCGAGGCCGTTGCAGGACAAGGGCGAACATTCAGGCGCCGTCTGTGCCGCGAAACTTACGACGTCAAACCCTTCGAGTTGCTTCCTGGCCGGTATTTGCACGCGGGTGGGCAGGCTCGCTTCCCGCGCAAACACGCTCCAGGTCCCGGCGTCGCAGTCAAACTGCTCGCCGTGAACTTCGTAATAGAACATTCGCATCCCGGACAGATCGACGCCTTCTTCGGCAGCGATCTCGCCGATCACGGCTGGTGAATCGAACAGCCAGTACCCGTTGTGCCGCCAGTACGGAACAAAATCGCAGAACGCCGGGGACAGACAGGCGCTGACCGACCAGATATCTTCGACAACATCGTTTTCGAGCCAGCCGGCCTCGGTACGGATGTTCTTGGCAAGATATCCGGCAGGTGTCATTCGTTGTCCAGCGCGGGTTTGCATACGCACGAGCGCAAGCAATTAACGAGCAAGAGTGCACCGGGTGGGCGCATAATGAGAGCGGCAGGTTCGCTCGCGTCCCGCACGGCGAACCGTCATGCCATGTCGAAGACGTGCTGCAGCAAGGAGTTTCAATCATGACGAACAACGAGCGCCTGTTTTCGGGCGGGCGAAACATCGCACTGAAAATCCCGCCGCACGAATTCGACCAGACGCTGCGCTTTTATCGCGACACTCTCGGTTTGCGGCAGCTGGACAACCATCTTCCTTCACATGTCTTCGAGTTCGGCGCCAATCTGCTTTGGCTGGACCGGTCCGACACGATGACACACACGGAAATCTGGCTGGAACTGCGAACACCGGACACGAACAGCGCCGCCGCACGGCTGGAGATAAATGGCGTGGCCCGCTGCGACACGATCGAGCACCTGCCAGAAGGCTTCGATGGATTCTGGATAACCAGCCCCGGTAACATCGTTCATCTGGTGCACGGACCGCAACAAGACGTTTGAAAGTTATGCGCATTACGTTGCCGCGGATACTGGCGTTGCTGATACAGCTTTGCCTCGCTGCGCCCGCGGCGGCTGACGACGAAAATTTTTCAGGCCTCTACGAAGGGCGCATCGGCGATACCCCGGCGACACTGCATCTGCGCGTCTCCGGCTCAATAGTGTCAGGCCGGATTACCCGGCCCGGCAGCGCCATTGTCGAACTCAACGGCACGTCTGCCGAGGGGCGCATTGTCGGTGCCGCTACCACCGGTCGCGGCGCGGGATTCTTTGAGGCCTATCGCGAATTCGGTGCACTCGTCATCGTGATCCGGGAAAGCGGCCCGGTCACAGGCCAGACAATGGAGGCGCGCGCGGAATTCCTCCCGGCGGGCAAATCTCCAACAACTGAAAAAGCCATTTCAGAAACGGTGCAACGGGATCATGGCCTCGTCGGCACATGGGTCATCCGCGGTCCTGGCCGACGGGGTGACATGGTGTTGCCAGTCACGACGACCATGACCCTGGATGCCGATGGCACCTATTCCATGACGAGCGACCCGCCAGATGAAAAGACGAAGGGGGAGTGGCGCAGCGCCGATGCGCTACTTGAATATCGACCGACAAATGGCCAGGCATGGTCTGAGCTCGGAGCCTATCGCCTGCATGGCGACAAGTTGATCGTTGTCCAGCCGAACAACGTAGCGCAAGTGTGGACGCGCGGGGACTAGGCTAGTCGCGGAATCCGGCGCTGCGGTGCGTGCCGTCGCAGAAGGGCTTGTTCGCCGATTGTCCGCAGCGGCACAGATTCGCCTGACAACCCCGCCAGGCCGAACCGTCCTTGCCAACAATTCTCGCATCGCCAAAACAGTGGGCCGGGCCGCAGGCGCGCAATGTCAACCGCAGGGTCGCGGCGGGCGTGGTGCCGGGCTCCGGCTTCTTGATGACATAGTCCGCCGCCACCCTGGCCGCGTCTGCGAATCCCGTTCTGCCGTGCGCACCGTCGCAAAAGGGTTTCTTCGCGGAGCGGCCGCAGCGGCACAGCCACATCCTCGCGTCTTTCCCGATCAATGTGCCGTTCGCGTCGTAGACCTCAACGTCGCCTTCGATCATCAGCGGACCGTCGACCTGCGGCTGAATCGTGTTCGCCACTGCTAGTGCGCCACCCAGCCGCCATCTATCGACATCGACGCGCCGGTAATCGAGGCTGCGGCGTCACCCGCAAGGAATACCGCCAGCGCGGCGACCTCTTCGATCTTCACGAATTTCCTGGTGGGTTGGCGTTCCAGGATGACTTCCCTGACGACGTCGCCGGGCGCCATATTGCGTGCCGCCGCCTGTGCGTCGATCTGCTTTTCCACCAGCGGCGTTTTTACCCAGCCCGGGCAGATGGCATTACAGGTAATGCCCTGCTCGGCCGTTTCCAGCGCGACGGTCTTGGTGAGTCCGACGATACCGTGCTTGGCAGCGACGTAGGCGGACTTGAACGGCGACGCGACCAGTCCGTGGGCGGAAGCGATATTGATGATGCGCCCCCATTTCCTCGACCTCATCAAAGGCACGGCAGCGCGTGTGGTGTGAAATGCTGCCGTCAGGTTGATCGCGATAACCTGGTTCCACTTTTCCGGCGGGAACTCGTCGACCGGCGCAACATGCTGGATACCTGCGTTGTTGACCAGAATATCGACACTGCCAAGCTCCTGCTGTGCCTGCGAAATCATCCCGGTGATTTCGTCGGGCTTGCTCATGTCGGCCGGCGAGTACCGTGCCTTGACTTCGAACTCCGATTCGATGGCAGCCCGCAGCGCTTCGATTTCATTTGCATCCCCCAGGCCATTCAGCATGACGCTGGCGCCTTGCGCTGCGAACGCGCGCGCCATTCCGAGACCGATACCCGAAGTGGAACCGGTAATGACCACCACCTTCTTTTTCAACATCTGCTTGTCCTGCCGTGATTGTTAACGCGAGGGAGTCTATCAGTTTGCAAAGCCGGTTCAGCTGCATTGCTACGTCCGCCACTGAACAACTGCAGGGAATCTCTCACATCTCCGGACGGCCGGCGTAGCCGGTAAGTTCCAGATAACCGTTGCCGATGGTCTTGCCGCCGGACCTGGCGCGCACAGCGCCCTCCCAGTAAACGATGCCCGTGCTTGCGCTTGAATCGAGTTCCTGGTCGTCCATCAGCGGTTCGATCACCAGATCGTGGCGGCCGGCGCGAAGCCGCATCGAGACCGGATAATCGGCGCCGGTTCTTGGCGAGCGCCAGATCCGCTGCGGCTCGAATACAACGTCCTCCGGCCCCAGAACGGCGAGCTTGCCAAGGCGATCACGCACGCTGCCCCCGGCCCATAACGTCCCGCCGCCAACGGAGCGCATGCGAAACGCCATGAGCGCTCCGCCATCCGCAAGGTTGACGCTTACCCAGTCCCACCCCTGTGCATCAGCGGGCAGGATTTCGCTTGACCACTCATGGTCAAGCCAGGCTGTGCCCTTGACAGCGGCTGTTCCGTCGCCGGTGCGGACCGATCCATCGACCCGTAACTGCGGCAGGCTGTAGTAATAGCTGGCCTGATGAGGCAACCGGCCTTTGCGGCTGAAGCCGTCGTGCCCCTGCAGCAACAGCGGCTGCGTCGGAGTGAGACGCAGATCAAGGATGAAATCCTCCGAGACGATATTGGCGTGGTATCCGTCGCCGGTGCGCACCAGTTTCCAGTTGTCGATCGCCACGTCCGTTGTCGCGGTACGTGCGTACGCCAGGCCGAACCCTTCGCGGGCAGCGCGTTGATCGTGCAACAGGCGGCCTCGTTGGGGATCGGCGATGGCCGCATGCGCGAACAAAAGCTGTTTCGGCGCGAATGCGGATTCGTTGTCCTCCTGCACGCCGGGACGGCTGCGAAAGAACGTGATCTGAAAGCCGCGCTCGATACCTTCATGCTCTACCCAGCCGGTGACATACCACCACTCGGTGCGATAGTCGGGATGCGCACCATGGTCGCGCGGAAATCCCAGTGCACGACCCGGTTGCGCCACCGGATAGATGACCGGCGCGGGTTCACGATCAGCGCCATGGGCTGGCAATGCCGGCACCAGGCAGCACGCCAGCATCAGGCAGGGCAACGTGACTCGCACGCGGTGCGTCATCGCAAGCCTACCAGTCTTCCCTCACGGCCCGCACGGCTTCACCCGCCACGGCGCGGCGCGCGCTGGCAACAGCGGCAGCGACGGCAGCGGCCAGCATCGCGCCAGCGAACGCAGCCAGCCCTGACCAGGGAAGATATACATCCATGCTCCAGTGAAAAGACTGCCGGTTGACGACATCGATCAGGACCACGCTCATCACCCAGCTGAAGCTCGCCGACAAACCGGCCAGCCCGATCACAATGGCAACCGCCTCGAGCGCATAGGTCACGGCAAACGTGCGATCGAATATCCTTAACGATTCCTGCCGCAGTTCATTCGGCAGACTGATCTCCACTTCTTCCTCTGGCAGGACCGCGCGCAAGGCGCGACGCACGGCCTCACTGTCGGCACCGTCTTCCAGCCATAGTTGCGCGTCGGCAACCTGATCGTTGCCGGTCAGTTCGCGGTAAGTCTCCAGCGTCATCATCAACGCGCCGTTCATCCGCGCGTAATCCCGCCAAACACCGGCCACTGCCACGGCAACGTCTCTTCCGCCAATGGGCAATTGCACGACGTCGCCGACTCGATAACGGTACACGTCGGCGACGGTTTCGCTGATCCAGACCGCCGGCGTATCGCGATGCGGCTCGGCCACATCACCGACCAGCGACAGCACCCGGCCCGGATCACGTGGATCTACCTCTCGCGCCAACAGCGTCACCGGCGGGTGCCCGGGTTCGAGCTGAATGCGCTGGCCGGCGAGAAACTCGACACGTCGAACGCCCGCGACACTGGAAACCAGCATCTGCATTGCGGGCGACAAAAACGCCGTTTCACCCTGGCCGCTGGTACGCACGAACATTTCGCCGGGCAGGATGTGTTCGAGCCAGTTCTCCAGCGACGTACGAAAGGAGATGACCATGATGGCAACCGATGCGGCGAGGCTGACGGCGGCAACCACTGAAGCGAGACTCACCATGGCCTGGCCGGGCGCAGCACGCAGTTGCGCAAGCCCCAGCGCAAACTCGATGCGCCGCGGCGACGGCAAACGCGAGAGCACGGTGACAGCCGCACGCGGCACCAGGGCAATCGTGCCGAGCAACAGCAATGCGATCGAGACATAGCCGAACAACGGCAGTCCGGCGACCGGCGGCAGGAACGCGGATCCCGCACCGGCAGCCAGCAGCAGCAGCGCAGGAAAAACCGGGGTAAGGCGCTGGAACAGACGGGTTTCGTCACCGGCCTTGAGCGCCGCCGCAGGTGCTGCCCGCGCCGCTTCGAGCGCCGGCGCGGCGCTACCGCAAACGGCTGCGAGAATGCCCAGCAACATGAACAGCAGCGCGGCGACCGGTTCGAACGTGAGCTGTGCCTGCATGCCGCTGAACATTCCCGCCCCGAGATCGGGACCGAACGATCCAAGTACCAGCCGCGCTCCGGCAAGACCCAACAGCAGCCCCAGCAGCGAACCAGCCGCGCCAAGCAGGGCGGCTTCAGCGACGAGCAACTTCACAAGGCCGCTTTGCGTCACGCCGAGCACGCGCAACAACGCCAGTTGCGAGCGTCGTTGCACCACCGACAGCGCCTGGGTGGAAAACACCAGCAAGCCGCCGGTGAACAACGCAACCAGCGCCAGCACATTGAGGTTGACGCGATAGGCACGCGTCATCGCCACCGCTGTTTGTGCAACCGTTTGCGGTGGCTCGACGTAAATGCCGGCTGGCAGGAGAAGCTGCAAGCGCTGCGCCACCGCTGCAATGTCTGCCGCCGGGGCAAGTCTCAGTTCCATCCGGTTGATCAACCCGATCCGGTCGAAATGCTTCTGCGCCGCGGCGATGTCCATGACCGCGATACGTTGTTTCGCTCCTGCGCCCGGCAGCCGGCCGGCCACGCGCAGTTGGACACGACCGGTGCCAACCTGGAACACCAGCGGGTCGCCGGTGCGCAAACCAAGCCACTGCATTGCCGATGGTGAGAGAAACACCGCATCTGCGCGTAAAACATCCAGGCGACGAACGCTTTCAACCATCAGCTGCGGCTGAATGCGTACTGCCCGGAAAATGTCGACTCCGAGAACATCCAGGCTGCGAAAGTCGCCATCATCGCCACGGCCTGCCAGACGCGCGCTGATTTCGAGCATCGGGCTTGCCGACCGGACTTCGGGCCGGCTCGCCAGCAACGGGTAGACGCTTTCGGAAAATCCACGCCGGGCACCGCGCACGGTCAGGTCGGACTCGCCGGAAAGCACACGCACGGCGTGGTCAAACTCGTCGATCGCGGCGCGATTGATGAGCTGTATCGCATAGCCGAGCGCTACACCCAGTGCGATGGCGAGAACCGACAACACCACGCGCGTGCGATTGGTGAGCAGGGGCCCGGTCAGCAGCGGACCGGCAAGTCGTCGAAGAAACATCCCTGTCAATGCGCCATTTCGTCAACGCAACGTGACATTGACACCCGGGGCAGCCGCGCGGTTAGCCGCTGCTGGTGAGGTAAACCCTGGTCAGGGTACATCCAGCGCGTCCACGAATTTCTTGATGGCATCGATGGTTTCTTCCCTGCAATCGACATGCGGCGAGTGGCTGGATCCGGCGAGCAAGCTTTGCACCACAGGAGCGCGTGCGCGCTGCGCTATCGCATCGATTTGCGCGAGTGTGCCATAGGGGTCAGTGTTGCTCTGGATAAGCAGCATGGGCGCGGAGATGTTTTCGACACAGGCTTCGATATTCCAGTCACGGAATTCGGGTTTCAGCCAGACGTCGTTCCAGCCGCGGAACATGGTTTGCGGATGATCGTGATAGCGCGCCAGTCTTTCTGCCAGTCCAGCCGTCTCGAAGCTGCGCCGCGCTGCCGCAATGCCTTTGATGGTCGCCTCTTCGACAAACACATGCGGCGCAAGCAAGACCAGGCCCGCCACCGCATGGCCGCCGCCGGCATGGATGATCGCGATCGACGCGCCGTCACTGTGGCCAATGAGCACTGGCCGCTCGATGTTCAAACCGGCAAGGAGCTGCGGCAACGCGGTAAGCGCTTCCCGGTGCATGTAGTCAACGCGGCGCGGCTCGCCCAGGCCGGTGGAAGCACCGTGCCCGTAACGCGAGTAGGCGAGTACGCAACGGCCGGTCGCCGCAGCGAGCAAATCGGGAAAGTCTTTCCACATCGATACCGAACCGAGGCCCTCATGCAACAGCACCAGCATGGTTCTGCGCTGTGCCTGGCAGCCGGCAGGCAAGGCAACGCGGTACTCGATGCGCCGGCCGTCCACGTCGATGTACAGTCTCAGACTCCCAGCCAGGACCGCAGGGAATCGGGCTGCGCACGCAGGCTGTCGCTATCGCCTTCAAAGACGACTTGCCCTTTTACCAGCACGACGTTGCGGTCGCTAATGGCCGACACTGCGGATAGATTCTTGTCGACGATAATCGACGAAATTCCGGTTTGCCGAATGCGGTGCAGGATGCGCCAGATTTCCTGTGCCACCAGTGGCGCCAGTCCCTCGGTTGCTTCATCCAGAATCAGCAGATCGGGGTTTGTAAGCAACGCTCTCGCGATGGTCAGCATCTGTTGTTCGCCGCCGGAGAGTTGCTGCCCGCCATGTTTCAGCCGCTCTCGCAACCGCGGAAACGTCGCGAGGACGAGATCGAGCGTCCAGTCGTTGCGCCCGTCGCGGCCGGCGCGCGCTGCCATTATGAGATTTTCCCTGACCGAAAGGTTGGGAAAGATTCCGCGTCCTTCGGGCACGTAGGCAATGCCGGCGCGGGCGACTCGATACGGCGCGGCCCGAGTCATGTCGCTACCGCGCACCAGCACGTTGCCCTCTCGCGGAGGGAGAAGACCCAGCATGCTCTTGAGCAATGTTGTCTTGCCCATGCCATTACGGCCCATGAGTCCGATGGTTTCACCGCGGCGAATCGTGAAATCGACACCGTGCAAAATGTGGCTCGCGCCATAGTAGGCATGAATGCCGCGCGCCTCGATCAGGATATCGCTACTCATGATGTTCGTCGCCCAGGTAGGCCAGCTGCACTGCACGGCTGGCGCGAACCGCTTCCGGCTCTCCGCTTTCGAGCACCGCGCCGTTGACCATCACCGTCAGGGTGCCAGCAAGTGCGAACACGGCATCCATATCGTGCTCTACCAGCAAAATGGCGTGGTCATCCGCGAGCGTTTTCAGCAACTCGACAATCTGCAACGATTCCTCGGCACCCATACCCGCCAACGGTTCGTCAAGCAACAACAGGCTCGGTTCCGTGGCCAGTGCCATGGCGATCTCAACCTGACGCTGCTCTCCGTGTGACAAGGTATCGACCGGCTTGTCAGCCTGCCGATGAAGTCCGGCCTGCTCGATCGCGCGCATGGCCGCCTCCGATACCGCCCGGTAACGCCGGGCCGGCCGAAAAAAGCGCATGGAACTCCCGAGGCGTGACTGCGCGGCGAGCCGGCAGTTTTCGAAAACGGTAAACGGCAGGAACACGTTGGTCTTCTGGTAGCTGCGGCCAACCCCGAGATGCGAAATGCGCGGCGGCGCGAATCCGGTTACTTCCTCTCCACGCAAGAACACCCGACCGGCGCTGGGCCGCAAATCGCCAGAGAGCAAATTGACCAGCGTGCTCTTGCCGGCGCCATTGGGGCCGATCACCGCATGCACTTCGCGCATGCGGCAAGACAGGGAAACGCCGTCGACGGCGGCAAGTCCTTCGAAATGGCGCGACAGGTTGCGTGTTTCGAGAACGGTTTCAGACACGGTCTTGTACTCCGGCAGGCGCCCCGCCGGTCGACGCCGTGTTCGAAGATGCCGATCTCGAAGCGCTTGAACCGGCAGACGGCAATTCACCATTGCCTGCCGGCCTAGCCGGCAGCAAACCGGCGAGCCCGCGCGGCAGGTACAACGCGACCAGAACGATGACAACGCCGGTCAGCAATTGCCAGTGCTTGGTCATGGACTGGAACAATTCTTCCAGCATCATCAGTGAAAACGCACCGATGACCGGGCCGGCGAGCGTGCCCATGCCGCCGAGGATGACCATCATCAGCACGGAACCCGACTGGTGCCAGCCGAGCATCTCCGGGTTGACGACACCGAACTGCACCGCCGACAAATAACCGGCGAGGCCGGCGAGGGCACCTGCAATGACGAAGCAAACCAGCTTGTAACGGAACGTATCGAACCCGATCGAGCGCATGCGGTGCTCATTGACGCGAATTCCAACGATGACTTTTCCGAACGGTGATTGCAGGATGACCCGCAACAGAAGAATCACCGCGGCAGCGAACGCCAGCACCAGATAATAGAAATGCACAAAGTTCGAAAGGTCGATCGGCACCCAGCCACCGATAGTCAGAATCGGCCGCTCATTGATGTAGATGCCGTCAGAACCGCCGGCGATGGACGTGTCGTGAAACAGGTAGAAGAGCATCTCGGCGAACGCGAGCGTGGCCATGATGAAGAAAATTCCGCTGGTGCGCAGCACCAGCAGCCCGATCAGGCACGCCAGCAACGCCGCGCCGCCGACCGACAGCGCCAGACTGGACCAGAAACCCGCGGCATGCGCTTCCGGCGAGTACAGCGCGACGATGTAACCGGCGATTCCGAAGAACGCGGCGTGGCCGAGACTGACCAGCCCGGTGTAGCCGACCAGCAGGTTCAGACTGCTGGCAAACACCACCATGATCAGCATCCTCGTGACGAACTGAACGTAGAACCGGTCGCCCAGCAACGGGAACACCAGCAACAAGGCGATGGCGACGAGCAGTGCGATCTGTTGGTAACGGTGGCTCAACGCAGCCTCCGCGAGAACAGTCCCTCCGGACGCCACAACAGCACGATCGCCATCATCACGAACACACTCATGCCGGCCAGTTCCGGCAGGACCTGGAAACCGGCAAGCTCGAACTCGACCACTTTTCCGAACGTGTCGATCAGCCCGATCAGCAATGCCGCGGCCAGTGCGCCCTTGACCGACCCGAGTCCACCGATGACGACCACGACAAAGCACAGGATCAGGACCTGGTTCCCCATGCCAGGGAATACCGATGACACCGGTGCCGCAATCATGCCGGCAAACGCTGCGAGTGCCACTCCGAACGCAAACACGAACCGGTACAGCAGGCCTATGTCGATCCCCAGCGATTGCGTCATCTCCCGGTTCGTCGCGCCGGCGCGAATCATCATGCCGAGGCGCGTGTGCTGAATCAGGTAGTACATCAGCCCGGCAAGCAGCACACAGATGGCGGATAACCAGAACCGGTACACCGGATAGGCCAGAGTTTCCGTGAGTGCGATTGATCCGGAGAGCATGGCGGGCACGGCAACGCCATGCACATCGTCGCCCCACAATATGCTGCGCAGTTCGGAGAAAACGAGTATCAACCCGTAGGTGAGCAGCACCTGTTGCAGGTGGTCGCGGCGGTACAGGTGCCGAATGAACAGCCACTCGAGCAGCATGCCGAGTACGACCGACAGCACAATGCCGGCGGCAAGCGCGAGCCAGAAGCTCCCCAAGGCCTGCGTAAGCGACCAAGCCAGGTACGCGCCCACCATGTAGAAACTGCCGTGAGCTAGGTTGATGACGCCCATGATGCCGAAAATCAGGGTCAAACCGCTGGCGACCAGGAACAGCAACAGCCCGTACTGAACACCGTTCAGAAGCTGGATCAGAAAGATAGTCGGGTCCATTGATTGTCAGTCGATTGCCGCTCAACTAGGCGGCGCGCTGCTGGAGATGTTTCGGCGCCACGCGGTCCGCCGCACCGTCATGCATGGTATTGGGCGCCGCAGTGTCCGCAGGCCGTGCTTGCGAAAATGGCCGGAACGCGGTCCGCGGGAACTCGCCCGACGATCAGCACCTTACATACTGCATCCACGCGCCGGGTCTTCGAGCGCAGACCAGGCCACGCCGATGACCTTGTTGTCACCGTTCTCGACGCGGCGCAGATAGAAGTCCTGAACCGGGTTGTGCGCTTTCGACATCGTCCATTGACCGCGCGGGCTGTCGATGACCGCTCCCTCCATGGCGGCGATGACGGCTTCACGGTCGGTAATGTCTCCACCGGTCTTCTCCAGCGCCTGGATCAGCAACAGTCCGGTGTCGTAACCCTGAACCGCATACACATCGGCGTCAGTGCCGTATGCATCCCGGTAGGCAGAGCGAAACGCCGCGTTCCGCGCGTTGTCGAGCGAGTCCGCATAATGCAGCGTGGTCATCACGCCTTCGGCCGCCTCACCTTGTGCATCGAGCACGCCCTCGGTCAGGAAACCGGAACCGTACAAGGGAATCTTTTGCTTGAGACCAGCGGCGGCATAATCCTTGACGAACTTCACCGCGCCACCGCCGGCGAAAAAGCAGGCTACGGCGTCGGGCTGGAGCGCCGCGATCTCGGTCAACAAGGCCTGGAATTCAACATTCGGAAATGGCACGAACAGTTCCTTTACGATGCTCCCGCCCGCTGCGCGGTAACCTTCCGCGAAGGACGCGAGGGCCTCCTCGCCAGCGGCATACTTCCACGTGATGAATACCGCCTTCTTGTGGCCATTCCCGACCATGACCTTGCCGAGCGGATGCGTCGGCTGCCAGTTGGAAAACGAAGTGCGGAACACGTTCGGCGAACACAGTTCGCCGGTTGCGGCATTGGCACCGGCATTCGGAATCAGCACCAGCGACCCGGTCTCGCGCGCGACCTTGATCAAACCCATCGCGACGCCGGAGTGGACGGTACCGACAACGACGTCGACCTTGTCGCGCGTGATGATCTTGTTGGCGTTGTCGGTGGCTTTGGCCGGATTGGATTCGTCATCGACCTTGAAATACTCGACCTCGCGGCCGCCAAGCTTGCCGCCCTGGCCAGCGAGCGCCAGGCGGAATCCATTTTCAATGGCGATTCCCAACTGCGCATAGGTACCGGTGTATGGCAGCATGAACCCGACACGCACCTTGTCCGATTTGGCGCAACCGGCGAGCGGCAGCAAAGACACGCCGGCCAGCGCACCCACTCCCGTAAGGAAGTCGCGGCGTGATGAATGACGGGTCAACGGCTTGATCATATGGTGTCTCTCCCCTGTTTCTTATTGGCTCGCGCCCGGCGCAGTCCGCGTGCGCAGCTTGAACCGCTGAATCTTGCCGGTTGCCGTCTTTGGCAGCGCTTCGACAAATTCCACCCAGCGAGGATACTTGAAAGGCGCGAGCCTGTCCTTGACGTGCAGTTTGAGAGCGTCGGCCAACTGCTCCGAAGCGACCACGCCGGGTTTGGTCACGACAAAGGCTCGCGGCTTGACGAGATTGCCGGCATCGAAATCGCCCACGACCGCGGCTTCGAGTACGTCGGCATGCGTCATCAACGCCGCTTCGACCTCGAACGGCGAAACGTACATACCACTGACTTTGAGCATGTCGTCGGAGCGCCCGCCGTAGGTGAAGTATCCGTCGGCATCCACGCTGTACTTGTCACCGGCGCGCGTCCATTCCCCAACGAAGGTTGCCTGCGACCTGGCTCGTTGATTCCAGTAATGTGAAGCGCTCGACGGGCCCTTGATCTGCAATTCCCCGAGTTCGCCCGGCGCCACAACCTTGCCGTCCTCGTCCACCAGTCGCACTTCGTAACCCGGTACGGGCTTTCCGGTCGTCCCGTAGCGCACTGCACCGGGCCGGTTGGACATGAAGATGTGCAGCATTTCGGTGGAGCCGATACCGTCGAGGATGTCGCTGCCAAAATGTTCATGCCAGCGGCGGCCGAGCTCGGCCGGCAAGGCTTCTCCGGCGGACACGGACACCCGCAACGCCACCTGATCGCGTGACAGCAGACCGGGGCTGGCAAGCATGGCGCCAATCAGCGTCGGCACCCCGTAGAAAATCGTCGGCTGGTGGTCGCGCAGTATCTGAAATACGGCCTCAGGCGTCGGGCGCTGCGCCAGCAGGACTGTCGTCGCACCCACTGAGAGCGGAAACGTCAGCGCGTTGCCGAGGCCATAGGCAAAGAACAGCGTGGCAGCTGAAAACACAACGTCGTCCCGGCAAATGCCGAGTACCGGTTTTGCATACAGCTCGGCAGTCTGGATCAGGCTCGCATGCAGGTGAACGGTGCCCTTGGGCTTGCCGGTCGACCCCGATGAATAGAGCCAGAAACAGACGTCGTCACACGTCGTTGGCGCCGGATCGAATCCGGGGGCGGCATCGGCGATCAGGCTTTGCCAGTGCAGGCCGCCAGGCGCGCCCGTTGCAGATGCCCGATCCTGCCCGGACACGATGACGTGTTCAAGAAATGGCAACCCGGCGAGAATCGGTTCGAACTTCGGCAACAGTTCGGCCGACACGATCAGCGCACGGGCGCGGCTGTCCTCGAGCATGAAGCGGTAGTCGTCCGTGGTGAGCAGCGTGTTCGCGGCAATCGGGACAACGCCGGCCTTGATGGCCCCGAGAAACGCCGCCGGGAAATCAATGCTGTCGAACAGGCACAGCATGATGCGTGTTTCCATGCCGATCGCGAGCGATGTCAGAACATTGGCTGCCCGGTTGACGCGTTGCGCGAGATCGCTGTAACGGTACGAACCGTCCCCGTCGATGTAGGCAATCTTGTCGCCCAGCCCTGCAGCGAGATTTCGCTCGATCAGGTCGTGCGCCGCGTTATAGCTGCGCGGTACGGAAACCAACGGCGGACTGATCGAATGATCCGCCTTGCTGAGTGCGGGCACGCACGCTCCTCCATGAGTCGGGCAAACGGTGGCAGGTTGCCACGTCGGCCGATAGTCTAACGGCTTCGGTCAGCCTTGCGCCGTGTCCGGATGAGTCTTTGCCGCGGCATCGCTGCCGGCTGCCCCGTTACACAACGCAATCCAACCCTCGATCCATTCCGCGGCTTCGTCTTCGGGCAGTATTCCGGCACTGGCGTCGTGCATGAATACCTCGCCGATGCGCTGCGCTCCGAGCTGGCCGAGGATTTCATCGAAACGCTTTCCGCCGAAGCAAAAGGTTTCGCCATAGGTACGGTCTCCCAGTGCGAACACCCCGAAACGAACATGCGACAGATCCGGACGTTGGGTGCAGAGCGCTTCGTACAAGTCTTTCGCATTGTCGGGCACGTCTCCCTGGCCATAGGTAGAGGTGCAAATCAGAAAAATGCCTGTGCGGTCGAAGACGCCCGCATCGAGTTCGTCCATCTCCAGCGTATGCACGGCGATGCCCTCGCCATCGAGACGCAGCTCGATTTCCTGCGCGACAAGTTGCGCAATTCCGGTCATGGTGCCGACAAGTATGTTCAGTTCGAATGACATCGACAGGTTGCTGCCCGTTGCGGATCGGTGTTGTCTCTCAAGCGACGAATACGCCAGCTGCCGGCCGGTCGCCGATATTGCGCCGCCCGCGGCGCGGCATTGGATGAATTATAATGCCTTACAATTCTAATTTCAGTAATATACTGCACTATCGAACGTGATCGATCCGATTGGCGGCAGTGATCAGAAAGCGAGATGTAACGAAGTGGGTGCGAGAGCACACAAAACGGTAGAGCGCAGCGGCACCGGCACATCCGGGAACACGGCGATTGCCGCGAGCGACGCCCGGTTCCTGCTTGCCATCGGGGAGAGGGTGCGGGCCACGCGGGCACGCATCAACCTGTCACGCAAGTCTCTTGCGGAACGATCGGGGGTGTCGGAGCGTTACCTCGCGCTGCTTGAGTCCGGCCGCGGCAATGTTTCCGTGCTTCTGCTGCGTCACGTTGGCAACGCGCTCGGCTTGCCGCCCGAGGCGCTGCTGCACGACACGAACGACGAGCCGCCTGAGCTGGCGCTTGCCCAGCAGTTGCTGCGCAGCATGACGCCGCAGCGGCTGGCGCATGCCAGAAAGCTGCTGCTCGGCGATTTTCGCAACGATCCGCGCGCGCGGAGCAAGCGCATCGCATTGATAGGCCTTCGCGGTGCCGGCAAGACAACGCTGGGAGTAAAGCTGGCGCAATCTCTGAAGCGACCCTTTGTCGAACTCGATCGCGAAATCGAACGGGAGGCCGGCACGAGCCTGTCGGAAATATTTCTGCTGTTTGGCCAGCAGGGCTACCGGCGCTATGAACGGCGTTGCCTGGAGCAATTGCTGGAACGCGCCGGCGCCTGCGTGATCGCGACCGGCGGCAGCATCGTTTCCGATCCTGCAACCTACGATGTGCTGCTGTCGACGTGCTACACCGTGTGGCTGAAGGCAAGGCCGGAGGAGCACATGGAGCGCGTCATCGCGCAGGGAGATACAAGACCGATGGCAGGAAACACAAGGGCAATGGACGACCTGCGGCGCATTCTCGACAGCCGGGTCGAACTGTACCGGCAGGCCGACGCGACGGTGGATACCGGTGGCAAGAGCGTACGGCAGAGCCTCGCGGCACTGAAACAGGCCCTGCCCCAGGCAGGGCCCAAGACACCAACTGGAAAAGCGACATGAACCCGAACGCATTGACCGGCAATCAGGCCGGCACCGAAGGCAACGTCGAAGCCCGGTCGCCAGTCGTTTACGACACTTCCCCTGACCGCTACGCACACTGGCGCCTGAGCATCGATGGACCGGTGGCAACGCTGAGCATGGACGTCAGCGAGGAACAAGGCTTGCGGCCTGGCTACAAACTGAAGCTCAACTCCTACGACCTGGGCGTCGACATCGAGTTGTACGATGCGCTGAATCGCATTCGTTTCGAACATCCGCAAGTCAAGTGCGTGGTCATCACCTCGGCGAAGGAGCGCATGTTCTGCTCGGGCGCGAACATCTATATGCTCGGCCAGTCAAGCCACGCGTGGAAAGTGAATTTCTGCAAGTTCACCAACGAAACCCGCAACGGCATGGAAGATTCGAGCCGGCACGACGGGCTGCGGTTTCTCGCGGCCGTCAACGGCACGGTCGCCGGCGGCGGCTATGAACTGGCGCTCGCCTGCGACGAGATCCTGATGGTGGACGACCGTTCGTCCACCGTCAGCCTGCCGGAAGTGCCGTTACTCGCCGTACTGCCAGGCACTGGCGGGCTCACACGGGTCATCGACAAACGCAGAGTGCGCCGCGACCTGGCGGACGTGTTCTGCTCGACATCCGAGGGTGTGCGCGCCGACCGCGCACTTGAGTGGAAGCTGGTCGACCACACCGCAAAGCCCCAGGAATTCCGCGAAGCGATTGAATCTCGTGCTGCCGGGCTCATTGCCGAAAGCACACGCCCGGATGACGCCCGCGGTATCGAACTCAAACCAGTGGCACGCACCGTCGACGAAACCGGCCTGCATTACCGGCATGTTGACGTGGCGTTTGATCGGGCTGCGCGCACAGCCAGCATTACGGTCAGCGCTCCGGAACAGGCGCAACCCGGCGACGTTGAGGCGATCCATGCCGCCGGCTGCGACTGTTGGCCGTTGGCAATGGCGCGCGAGCTCGACGATGCCATCCTGATGTTGCGCACCAACGAGCCTGAAATCGGTATCTGGGTACTGAAGACCCGCGGTGACGTAGACACCATGCTGGAGATGGACGCGATACTGATGCGACGCCGCAGCAACTGGCTGGTGAAGGAAACCGTCGGCATGTTGCGCCGGACGCTGTCGCGCCTGGATGTGTCGTCACGCTCGCTGTTCGCGCTGATCGACGAAGGATCGTGTTTTGCCGGAACCTTGCTGGAACTGGCACTGGCTGCGGATCGCAGTTACATGCTGGAAAAGCCGGATGACGAGGATGGAGCACCGGTGATCGCGACCTCGATGATGAACTTCGGCGCATTCCCGATGGCGAATCGCCTGACGCGATTGCAGGCGCGCTTTTGCGCAGACGGCGCGCCGATCGAAAAGGTATTCAACCAGCTGGGCGTGCCGTTCCGGGCAGCCGAGGCCGCCGGATTGGGCCTGGTGACATTCACGCCGGACGATCTGGACTGGGAAGACGAAGTCCGCGTAGCGCTGGAGGAGAGGGCCAGCCTTTCGCCGGACGCGTTGACCGGCATGGAGGCGAATTTGCGCTTCACCGGGACCGAGACGATGGAAACACGCATTTTCGGCCGGCTGTCGGCGTGGCAGAACTGGATATTCAGCCGGCCCAACGCGGTCGGCGAAAAAGGTGCACTGACGCTATTCGGTGCCGGCAGCAAGCCCGATTTCGATCGCGAACGCATTTAGATCGAACGCTTTTTACTGCGGCGCAAGTTGACGATGTCGCCACTTGAAGAGGCGCCGGCTTACCAGGCGCCACGGAGTTGAACATGAGCATTAACTACAGCGAGAGAATTCCCAACAACGTCGATCTTGCAACCGATCGCAAGCTGCAACGGGCGCTGGAGCACTGGCAGCCGCGGTTTCTGGATTGGTGGCAGGAACAGGGGCCGAACAACTTCGCCGCCAATGACGTTTATCTGCGCACGGCGGTTGGAGTCGATTCGCAAGGCTGGGCCAGCTACGGCTACGTCAGGATGCCCGACTATCGCTGGGGAATTTTTCTGGCCGATCCAGTTGCCGATCGCACCATAGGGTTCGGCGACCATTACGGAGAGCCTGTCTGGCAACAGGTGCCGGGCGAGTTGCGCTCGGCATTTCGGCGCATCATCGTCACGCAGGGCGATACGGAACCGGCATCCGTGGAGCAGCAACATCTGCTCGGCCTGACCTGCCCGTCGCTGTATGACTTGCGCAACCTGTTTCAGGTTAACGTCGAAGAGGGCCGCCACCTCTGGGCAATGGTGTATCTGTTGCACGGATATTTCGGACGCGACGGACGCGAGGAAGCCGAGCAGTTGCTGGCGCGGCACTCGGGCGATGCCGATAACCCGCGCATACTCCGCACCTTCAACGAACCGATCAGCGACTGGCTGTCGTTTTTCATGTTCACTTATTTCACCGATCGCGACGGCAAATTCCAGCTCAAGAGTCTGGCCGAGTCGGGTTTCGACCCGCTGGCGCGCACCTGCCGCTTCATGCTCACCGAAGAAGCACATCACATGTTCGTCGGCGAAACCGGCGTCGGCCGTGTAATCAAGCGAACGCTGGAAGTGATGAAGGAACTGGACACCGAGAACCCGGAAAAGATTCGCGCACACGGCGCGATTGACCTTGCCACCATCCAGCGCTACCTGAATTTCTGGTTTACCTCGTCACTCGATCTGTTCGGCTCGGAGGCTTCATCGAATGCCGCCTCGTCTTTCGCCAGCGGCATCAAGGGCCGGCCGGACGAAACCAGGTACGAAGACCATGTGTGCCGGGACGCGACCTTCGATCTGCAGACACCCGACGGCACGCAAACCGTCAGTCTGCGCAATGCAATGAACGAGGTCATGCGCGAGTCCTACATCAAGGACTGCGAAATCGGATTGAAACGCTGGAACATGCAGATCGGGCGTGCCGGCTACGAAACGGCACTAAGCCTGCCGAGCAACCGCTTTCACCGTTCAATCGGAAGCTGGGCGGGGCTTCCGGTTAATCCGGACGGAAACCTTATCGGTCAGGAAGAATACGATCAGCGCATTGCGGATTGGCTTCCGGGCGAGAGCGACAGGACTTTCGTCCATAGCCTGATGCAGCGCGTGGTGGAACCGGGGAAAATGGCCGGATGGATAGCACCACCGGATCGCGGCATCAACAAGCTGCCGGTTGATTACGAATACGTGCGCTTGCACTAGTGCTTGCACTCGCCGCCCGGGCTTCCGGGAGGCTGCTTCAGTGCTGCTCGACCAGGCCCGAGGACGTGAGCGTGAAAATGCGGTCGGCGGTCCGGGCGGCCTCGGGCGAATGCGTTACCAGAATACCCGCTGCCTGATTCTGTTTTATCTGCGACTTCAGCAATGACAGTATCTGTGCGGCGGTGTCGGGATCGAGGTTACCGGTGGGCTCGTCCGCCAACACCAGTCGCGGACGATGTACCAGCGCCCGGGCGATCGCGACTCGCTGCAATTCACCGCCCGACAACTCCCGGGGCATGCTGCGCGCGCGCTCGCTCAGCCCGATCGCGTCCAGCATTTCGCCGACCCGCTCACGTATCGCCTCCGCATCCATCCGCAAGAGCGCCAACGGCAATTCAACGTTCTGCGCCACCGACAGGTATGGCAGAACGTGAAACGCCTGGAATACGAATCCGATGCGTTCGCGCCGGAGCTGCGTCAGTTCGTCATCGCTCAAACCGGCGAGACTGACACCGTCGAGCAATACGTCCCCGGTATCCAGCGTTTCAAGTCCGGCGATGATATTGAGCATGGTCGACTTTCCGATACCGGACTCGCCCATGATTGCAACGTAGTCGCCCGCGGCCACCTCGAGGCTCATCGAGCTCAACACCATTCGCGGGTTTGCGCCACCGAAGCGTTTGGATATCCCGCGAACACGGAGTACGGCGGGGGGCATGGCGTCCTGGTCTGGAGATTTCATCCGGATCAGATGGATCAGGGCAAGTCAAACAACAGCAGCTCCGCGTGCCGGCCACCTTCGATGAAGACGTGCGTCTCGTCACGGATCTTGACTGCATCCCCCGATTCCAGCACGGCGCCATTGGCCGTCAGTCCGCCGCTAACAACCTGCAAATAGGCTTTTCTGCCCGGTGCCAGTTCGTGGTTCAGCCGCTCTTCGCCATCGACCATTGCAGCAAACATCAGCGCGTCGGCGTTAATGCGCATCGATTCGTCGCGTCCGTCCGGGGACGCTACCAAACGCAAGTTTCCGCGCTTGGCAATTGCCGCAATCGATGTTTGTTCGTACTCCGGAGCGATGCCGATTCGGTCGGGTTCGATCCAGATTTGCAGAAAATGAACCGGCTCGTCTGGCGAATGGTTGTATTCACTGTGCAGGACACCGCTGCCGGCACTCATGCGCTGCACATCGCCCGCCCGGATCACCGATCCGGTGCCCATGGTGTCGCGGTGTTCAAGACTACCCGACAACACGTAGC
>Ga0111144_1002_pt1 | contig 24481 bp, 20 predicted proteins | sample DeeMarSeWOR28_12_FD_80235 | JGI IMG/M metagenome (GOLD analysis project Ga0111144, IMG submission 80235) | Betaproteobacteria bacterium SG8_40
GCTTCGATCTTGGAGAAGTCGAGGATGTCGTTGATGATGGTCAGCAGCGCGTCACCGGAATCGCGGATGGTGGCCGCAAATTCACGCTGCTCGTCATTCAGCGGTGTGTCGAGAAGCAGTCCGCTCATGCCGATCACTGCATTCATCGGGGTGCGGATCTCGTGGCTCATGGTGGCGAGGAACGAGCTCTTGGCTTCGTTGGCGGTCTCGGCCGCGGCACGTGCCTCCCTCGCTTCATTTAATAGCCGCGCGTTTTGCATCGCGAGGGCGGACTGGCTGGCGAATGTGGTAAGTATTTCTATCACTCGCCGCGAGAACTCGCCCGGTTGTTTACGCACAACCGTTAGCACACCAATCACTTGACTCTCCCGGATCAAAGGAACGGAAAGCACCGCCCGGAATCGCCTGGCCGGCCGCGCCTTCTCCTTTCTTGAGCGGGCTGCGCCGCAAGAACTCGGCGATTTCCCTCGGATAGCCCGATATCGCTCTGGGCGGTAGCGCCTCAGTCACTTCGTCGTAGTCGTAAATTTGCCCGGCCTGTGTCCCCGCGAGCTGATTGGCGTGGGTGAGGATAGTCGTCAAGAGCGTATCGAGATCGAGTGTCGAACTCACCGCTTCACCGATCTCGCCGAGCGATTTGAGCTCGTCGACGGATTGCCCGAGTTCTTTCGTGCGTGCCTCAAGCTCGGTGAACATCCGCGTGTTTTCCATCGCGATCACCGCCTGGTCGGCAAAGGTCTGTAGCAGTTCGACCTGCTTGTCCGAGAACGCACCGGCTTCCTTGCGGTAAACGTTTACGACGCCGATCGAAAGCCCTTGGCGGGTCATCGGCACCGCGAGCATGGCGCGGTACCCAAACCGCTTCGCGGCGGCTTTCGCCCAGGCGAACTCGGTCTCAGACACTGCCGTGAAGTCGGGAATGTGAATCGGTTGACCATCCAGGACAGCCCGTCCCGCCACCGACTCCCGCTCGAGCGGAACGCGCAATCCAATCGCGACCGGTAGCACCGAACCAAATTGTGCGTCAACCCGCAGCGAGTCGCCCTCCACACGCTCGATTAGCGCATCGCTAGCACCGCACAAGCGGGCCGCGCTCTCAACCAGCGCATCCAACACGGGCTGAATATCGGTCGTCGAGGTGCTGATGACTTTGAGGATCTCGGCGGTCGCGGTCTGCCGTGCCAGCGCCTCTGCCCTCTCTTTTAACAACTGCGTATTCTCCATCGCTATGACCGCCTGATCGGCGAAGCTCTGGAGTAGTTTGATCTGCTTGTCCTCGAAAGGGCTGACTTCGTTACGGCGGATGCTGATTGTGCCGAGCACAACCCCTTGGCTGAGCAGCGGAACCGAAAGCATAGTGCGGTACCCGGCCTTCTTCGCAAACGTTTTCGCCCAGGCGAACTCGGCATCCGGCAGTGCCAACATATCGGGGATATGAACCGGTTGACGGTCCAGGGCAGCCCGTCCCGCCACCGACTGCCGTTCGAGCGGGGCGGCCAAGCCAACAGAGAGTTTCACCGCTGTGCCATATTGAGCGGTAACCCGAAGCGAATCGCCTTCGATGCGTTGGATAATCACGTCGTTCGCGTTGCATAAGCGGGCCGCGCTTTCAGCCAGCACATCGAACACGGGCTGGACGTCAGTTGGCGAGGTGCTGATCACGCGCAGGACCTCGCTCATCGCCGTCTGCTGGGCCAGCGCCTCCTGGGTCTCGGTGAACATCCGCGTGTTCTCGATCGCGATCACCGCCTGGTCGGCAAAGGTCTCGAGCAGTGCGATCTGTTTGTCCGAGAACGGACCGGCTTCCTTGCGGCGAACGCCAATGATGCCGATGGCAACCCCCTGGCTCAGCATCGGCACCGCGACCATGGCACGGTACCCCAACCGCTTCCCTGCACCTTTTGCCCAACCGAACTCGGCCTCAGACACCGCCTGCAGATCGGGGACATGAACCGATTGACCTTCCAGGACGGCCCGCCCCGCCACCGACTGCCGCTCAACCGGGACGCGCACGCCAACCGATTCCTTTACCGTGACGCCATGATGGGCATAAACCATCAGCGAATCGCCTTCCACGCGCTGGATCATCGCATCGCTGGCGCCGCACAAGCGGGCCGCGCTCTCAGCCAGCTCATCAAGCACAGGCTGAATGTCAGTTGGCGAGCTGCTGATCACGCGCAGGACCTCGCTAACCGCCAACTGCTGAGTCAGCGCCTCCTGGGTCTCAGCGAACATCCGCGTGTTCTCGATTGCGATCACCGCCTGATCGGCGAAAGTCTGGAGCAACTCGACCTGCTTGTCCGAGAACGCACCGGCCTCCTTGCGGCGAACACCGATTGTGCCGATCGCAACCCCTCGGCTGAGCAGCGGCACCGCGAGCATGGCGCGGTACCCATACTTTTTCCCGGCAGCTTTCGCCCAGGCGAACTCATCCTCAGGCAATGCCATCAAGTCGGGTACGTGAATCGGTTGACCATCCAGGACGGCCCGTCCCGAGACCGACTGACGCTCGAGGGGAACGCGCACGCCAACCGTATCCGCCACCTCCGAGCCATATTGGGCATAAATCATCAGCGAATCGTCTTCCACGCGGTGGACAACCGCGTCGGTCGCGCCGCACAACCGGGCCGCGCTCTCGACCAGCACTTCCATCACCGGCTGCAGGCCGGTCGTTGAGGTGCTGATGACCTTGAGAACATTGGCGGTCGCGGCCTCCCGTTCCAGCGCCTCCTGCCTCTCTTTTAGCAACCGCGTATTTCCCATCGCGATGACCGCCTGGTCGGCAAAGGTCTCGAGAAGTGCGATCTGTTTGTCCGAGAACGGACCGGCTTCCTTGCGGCGAACGCCAATGATGCCGATGGCAACCCCCTGGCTCAGCATCGGCACTGCGAGCATGCTGCGGTACCTGGCCTTCTTCGCATAGGCTTTCGCCCAGGCGAACTCGGTGTCCGGCATTGCCAACAGATCGGCGATATGAATCGTTTGCATATCCAGAACAGCCCGTCCCGCCACCGACTGCCGCTCGAGCGGGGCAAGCACGCCGACACTGTGTTTGACCGCTGTGCCATATTGAGCGAAAACCCGAAGCCCGTCGCCTTCCACGCGCTGGATCATCGCATCGGTGGCGCCGCACAACCGGGCCGCACTCTCAGCCAGCGCATCCATCACCGGCTGCAGATCAGTCGTCGAGGTGCTGATGATCTTGAGGATCCCGGCGGTCGCGGCCTCCCGTTCCAGCGCCTCTTGCCTATCTTTTAGCAACCGCGTATTCCCGATCGCGATGACCGCCTGGTTGGCGAAAGTCTGGAGCAACTCGACCTGCTTGTCCGAGAACGCACCGGCTTCCTTGCGGCGAACACCGATTGCGCCGATCGCAGCCCCTTGGCTGAGCAGCGGCATCGCGAGCATGGCGCGGTACCCAAACCGCTTCGCGGCGGCCTTCGCCCAGGCGAACTCGGCGTCTGGCAAGTCCATCGTGTCCGGGACGTGAACCGGTTGACCATCCAGAACGGCCCGGCCCGTCAGCGACTGCCGCTCGAGGGGGACGCGCACGCCAACCGTATCCGCCACCTCCGAGCCATATTGAGCATAAATCATCAGCGAATCGTCTTCCACGCGGTGGACAACCGCGTCGGTCGCGCCGCACAAGCGTGCCGCGCTCTCGACCAGCGTATCCATCACCGACTGCAGGTCGGTCGTCGAGGTGCTGATGACCTTGAGAATCTCGGCAGTTGCGGTCTGCCGTTCCAGCAATTCGGTCGATTTACGTTCGTGCTCTTCCAACTGTGACTGCAGGCGCTCATGATCGACCATCGTGGCTAGACAAGATGCAAGATCGAGAAGCAGGCGCAGGCACTTTGCAGTCAGCTCCGTTCCGTTGTACTCGTTATCGGCCACCAGCAAACCCAATGGTTCGCCGCTGCCAATAAGTGGCGCGGCAAAGTAGCTGGTCGACTGAACTGCGCGGAACGCAGGAGGCATCTGCGGAAGCTTTGCATCGGCGCCGCTAACCAGCAGCGCAGTCTTTTCGCGCAGAGACTTTGCCATCGCGCCGGCTTTTGCGAGTTGAATCTTCGGCCGTTTCTTGAGCGATTGCTTGTCCCGTTGCAACAGACCCGATCCGACCACATAGAGCAGCCGATCGCCTTCCGGCGCGAGCGCCCAGAGATGCAAGCGATCAACGCCCGCTACCTCGCGCGCCACTTCCATGATTTGCAGCAAACGCTGCTCAAGCGGATGGCCTTCATGCGCGGCCTCGACTGGGGGAATAATCTGCTTCATCGATGTGTTTTCCGGGAAACCCGATGCGTGAAGGCGTATGTGCACAGTTCCACTTTGGCCGCACTGCCTGGCGAATTTGAACTGACCGCGTTCAGCTTGACCCTAGCGGTCGCCTTTGTCCGGCGCAAACAGCGACCAATACTCCTCGACGTCAGTGTCTTGCGGTACCGATCATATCCGAAAAGCGGAGCCGAACTGTTTATGTAATGACATGCCTTCATCGCGCGGATTGGTTAGGCCGTATCTGGTTCCCGGTTCTGCGACAAGCCGGCATCGACAAAGATATTACCCTATTCAGCCAGTTTGTCCGTGGTTTCACCCAAACATCGAAAATTCAAAGAAAAAAAACGGGGCGGTTAAAGGCCGCCCCGAAACCCGGAGAGAGAAGCGGGAAAATCAGCGCACGACGTAAACGTCGTAGCGTACGTAAGAGCGCTCGGGGTTGACTTGCACCTCAGCCATCTTGCCGACTGCCTGCACGCCATTCAGCCAGCCGTACTTCTCTGAACTCGTCTGAAATGTTGGAGCGGTGATGAAGTAAATACCGTCTTCGGGAGTAATTCGCGCACCGTTGACCAGTTTTTCGTAACTCTTTTCACTGTGCTGGATGATCCCGTTGTAAGTGATGTAAATCAGCTCGCCGTCATCAGTCTCAAGGGTTGCGCGAACGTCAAGCCTGGCGACACCCGACGGCATGATGCGCAGCCAGTCGCATGGGCCGCCGGTAAATGAACCATTGATGCCGGGTCCGCGTGCCCAGCCGCCCGGTTTGCAAGTGTAGATGTACAACGAGTCATTTATCACCTGCGGCAATTCGAGCTCCGCCTCATACGTCATCAGGTACTCCAGTTTCGGTGAAGCCACTTCCTGCGCCGTGGCCATGCCTGTGAACGACAGGAAAACAAGTGCCAAACCGAGATAAGCAAGTGAACGAGTCATCATTCGTTAACCTCCTCCTTAGAAACTTCTTTCAAGCGTGTGCAGCGCAGACTACATCGAGGAGGATTACGAATAGCTTACCGATAGCCGCTGGAACGCCAGCGCGCTCTCGCGCTATCCTTGCTCCGGTTCGCTGCTATAGCGACACCAGGACGTGCAGCCGCTAAACTCATCCCCAGCCGTAGCCACGGCGGCCGGTCACCAGCGTTGACCGGGATGTGATCTGCGCGAAAGCAATCGGAAAGGCGGAAACAGCAATGAGCAAGCTCGACCGGCGACAGTTTCTGACGTGTGCTGCTGCAATCAGCGGTGCGGCCCTGATTCCCGGCACCTTGCGGGCGAACGACGACGGTCGTCTGGATCTCCTGATACGTGGCGGGAAAGTACTCGACCCAGGCCAGAAACTTCAGGGTCGATACGACATTGGCATTCGCTGGGGCCGGATCGTACGGGTCGAGCCGACAATCCCGCTCGAGACCGCGAAGCACGTTATCGATGCCGGCGGCAACCTGGTTGTCCCCGGGCTCGTTGATTTGCATACGCACGTCTATCCGCTGGGCTCGGCGCTAGGCTTGCCGGCCGACGAACTCACTCCCTATACGGCGACAACAACCTACGTCTCCGCCGGCGACGCAGGCGCGAACAACTTCGGCGCTTTCAGGCATCACGTGATGGGCGCCACGCGCAGCCGCATGTTCGCGTTCATTCACATCTCGCGTATCGGCCTGGCCGGCTTTCCTGTCGGCGAAGAACTCAATATCGATTACCTTGACGTCGATGCCGCGGCGAAATGCCTGGCGGAAAACAGTGATGTCGCACTCGGGATCAAGGTGCGCATTTCCCGAAATGTCGTCGGTGACAACGGCCTTGAGCCGTTGCGCCGCGCCCTGGTCGCGGCCGAGGCTGCCGGCACCGGCGCGCGCGTCATGTGCCACATTGGCGATGCACCGGGCAACCTGTCGACGTTGCTGGACATGCTACGTCCCGGCGACATTCTCACCCATTCCTATAGCGGTGCCGGCAACAACGTCGTGCAAAACGGAAAGCTGCTGCCGGCCGCGCTGGCGGCGAAACAACGCGGCGTCATTATCGACGTCGGCCATGGCGGCGGCAGCTTCGATTACACGATCGCAGAACCGGCAATCGACCAGGGACTGATGCCCGATACCATCAGCAGCGACATTCATGCACTCAGCGGGAATTCTCCGGGCATGCCGTACCTGCCCTGGGTAATGAGCAAATTCCTCAATCTCGGTCTGTCCATCGAACAGGTGGTGGCTCTCGCCACGTCGGCACCGGCCGGAGTCATCAACCGCGTCGACAAACTCGGCACCCTGCAAACCGGTGCCCCCGCCGACGTGTCGGTGCTGGAACTGATCGAAGAACCGGTGGAATTCGTCGACACCAGGAATAACCGCCGCAGCGGCACGCGCTGGCTGAAACCCTTGCACACAGTGCGCGCTGGCGTTGCCTTCGGCCGACCCTATCCGATGCCGTTCAATTATCCCTGAGGCGATCGCGCGTGCGCCTTGCGGAATCTTGCCGCGCGTTCAACCGGCTTGCGGCTCCGCGGCCTGCATGGCCCTGACTGCGGCGAGCACGTCCGCAGGCTCGAGGCGGTTACGGTACTCGGGATCGACGTACGCGAGTGCTATGCGGCCATTGGGAGCAATCACGTAGGTGGCCGGTATCGGCAGATGCCATGCGCCGTCGGCATTGATCTGCGACAGATCCTTGCCCATACCGATGTAGGCCTCGCGAAGCGCGTCCGACAGATCGAACAACACGCCGTAGGCTTTAGCCGCTTTTGCCTCGATGTCAGACAGCACTTCGAATTCGAGCGCATTTTTCTCCCGCGTGGAGAGCGATGCGTCAGATGGTTCGGGAGAAATCGCCACGAGCGTCGCACCCAGTGCCCGCAGCTCCGGCAGGACGCGCTGGTATGCCCGTAGCTGCAGATTGCAGTACGGGCACCAGCCACCTCGATAGAAAGTCAGGACGACCGGGCCAGCAGCAAGCAACGCCGACAACTCAACACGCTTTCCCAGCGCGTTCGGCAATGCGAAATCCGGCGCCATGTCGCCTTCGCCAGCTGCGCGGCGCGCGATGCCGCTGTCGATCAACTCGTCGACACCCGCCTGGATCGTTTCGATCAGTTCGCCGGACGCGCGCTGCCTGAATTTTGCGAGCTGCTGTTCCAGTTCATCCCTGAGCGTCACGTTGACCTCCGTGATTGATGAGCGCGCCAACGGCGTGGGACGGTAATCAATGTCCGGTCGCCTGCGCACGGCAGCGCGTCACAGTCAGTTTGCTGAGCGCACTATCGCGCAATTCTGCCAGTTTCGCCACCCTCCGATCCTTCGTGAAACGGTCCCACGATGCACGGTCGGGCCATTCGGTGACGCGCACTTCGGTCGGCAGGAAATCGCCCCATGCGGAACGGACCCCGGCGAATTGCACCGCTTGCCGGCCGCCATACTCTTCGGCGACAGGTTGAATCCGGGCGTCGTAATCGCGCAGGCGGTCTCGTTCTGCCTTGCTTCACATCGCCCGCGCCGAGTGCTACTTTACGCGAGCAACCGACATACAGGAGCGGGAAACGACATGAGCGAAGCGTTCGTGCAGCACCCCGGAAGCGTGGATGAATTCGCGGCGACGTTACTCGTTGTCGACAGCATTCGGAAATTCGCACCGCCGCCTGGCGTCAGGGTCCGCATCGTAGTCCCGTACCGCCGATGAAAGTCGCTGTCGTTGGAGGTTCGCTCGGCGGGTTGACTGCCGCCTTGTTGTTGCGCGATCTCGGCATCGGCGTTGACGTGTATGAGCGGTCACCAATGGTACTGGCGCAACGCGGCGCCGGCATCGGCTTCCTGCCGGAGAGCCAACGCTATCTGGTCGAACGCGCGGGTGTTGGACTGGACACCATCAGCGTTGCCACGTCCCGTCTGCGCTATCTGACGCGCGATGGTGCATTCGCCTATGACGGCGCCCACCAGTACCGTTTCAGTTCATGGACGACGATTTACCGGGAACTGCTCGGGCGCATGCCGTCCGGGATCTATCATCTCGACCATGAGATGACGGACTGGGAAGAGAGCAGTGACGGCGTCAACGTGCGCTTTGCCAACGGAAAGGCACAACGCGTTGATCTGCTGGTCTGTGCAGACGGCGTTGCGTCAACCGCGCGTGCGCGGCTATTACCCGGGGTCAAACCACAATACGCCGGTTACGTATGCTGGCGCGGCATGGTGCCTGAAGCAGCGCTCGATGAAACGACGCAAGCGCTGTTTTCCGACGCGATCACCTACTATATCCATGCCAACAGTCAGGTACTCATCTATCCGATACCCGGACCGGATGGCTCGGTCAAGCGCGGCGAGCGTCTGCTCAATCTGGTCTGGTACCGCAACTATCTCGAAGGCGGCGATCTCGACGATCTGATGACCGACAACGGCGGCCAGCGAAGGGAAATCTCCTTGCCGCCGGGTGCCGCGAGCGAGCGCCACATCGCAGACATGCGTGCTACCGCAATGGCGCGCTTGCCAACTCCGATGGCGAAAGTGGTTCTGGCGGTCGACCAGCTTTTTCTGCAGGTGATTTACGATATCGACATTGACCGCATGGCGTTTGGGCGAATCTGCCTCATTGGCGATGCGGCGTTCGTCGCCCGGCCACATGCCGCGGCCGGGACTGCGAAAGCGGCGGCCGATGCATGGTCACTGGCGCAAGCGCTGACGGATGAACGGGATGCCGTTACGGCACTGAAAAAATGGGAGCCTGGCCAACTCGCGGTGGGACGGCAATTACTGGAGCGAACACGCCGCATGGGACGCCGCTCGCAATTCGATTGCAACTGGACACCGGGTGATCCGCAACTGCTGTTCGGCTTGCATGGCCCCGGCAGATAAACGCCGGCGCGTGTGAATGCAGTGTTACTGCGCGGCCGGGCTTCGCGGTCGGCGCATCCTGCATGCTGTTTCCTTTGCGGTTTCATCCGGCTCGATGCGCGAAACGGTCTGCCACCCCAGGCTGGCGCCCACTGCGGCATTTACCCCGGAGCTCTTGTCAGCCCCGACCAGTCTGGCAAGGAACAACGGCTGCAATAACTGGTGATTGTCCTCACGCATGGCTGTCGGGCCGGCGGCTCCCAGAAACGACAGCCCCTCGAGCACGCGCGCCACTTGCACCGGGTCAATGGAGCGCGCGTTTTGCATCGACGTTGCAAGCATCTGAACGGTGACAAAGCCCGGCAGTCCGTTCCAGTCTTCGCCGTTGGTTTGCCGATACGACTCAGCGAACAGGCTCAACAGGTTGTCACCGATGTTGGGGTGCCAGGTGAATACCGCGGTGACGCGGCCCGCTCCCGAATCGCCGACCGCAGCGGGCACTCCGGAAGCAACGTTACTGGCGATGAAGAGCGGCCTCCGGTTGCCGCTGACGGCCATCGCCGACATCAAGCCGATCAGGTCGGCGCCACGGTTTGCCGTCACGATGGCACCGGCACCGGAGGCCTCGATCAGCTGCATGGTTGCAGAAAGATCGTGGTTGACGCTGGCCGGGTGTACGTCGTCTCCAATAACCTGCAAGTCCGGCCTGCGTTGCGAAAACACGCGCTGGATTTCGCGACTGGCCTGATGCCCCCAACCGTTGTCCTGATTGACCAGATAAACGCTCTGTATGCTGCCATCGTCGGGAATGCCGTCAACAAGCGCGTGGGTTTTCATCGCGATGCTCGCATCGAAACGGAAATGCCAGTAATTGCATTGTGCGTCATCGAGCTGAGGAGCCCCGTCGCCGTAGTTGAGAAAAAGCACCGCGCGACTTGGGTTCTCCTGGTTGTGTGCATCGATCGCCCTTGCCAGCGCGACCGTGACTTCCGGGTTGTTACCCTGCGTCACGAAACGTATCCCCTGCCCCAGCGCAAGGTCGAGGTTTTCCAGCGCACGCTCGACACTGGATTGGTCGTCAAGCGGCACCAGCTCGAGATCGAGGCCAAGTGCGCCGCCATTTGCATTGGTGTGTGCAATGGCCGCCTGGAATTGCTTGAGGCTGTCAAAGCCGATATCGGCGTACTGCCCGCTCAACGCGTCGATAAACGCGATCTTTATCGTGTCGACAGCGCCTGTCTGGGCCGAAACAGCGGAAGACAGGAAAAAGAAGAACAAACCGAGAAAATTACGCATGGTAATCAGCGAACCGTGAGGCCTGGAAGAAGGCGGACAGAAATCGAAGCGCTACCGTAGATCATCAGCCGGCGGCCTTCAAATGAAACGGGGCGCACTGCGCCCCGTTTTGCTTACCTGGCCAGAAGCCGCTGCCGGCACCGTCAGTACAGGAAGCCCGACCAGCGGGGCAGCCAAAGTGCGATCTGCGGGAACATCAGGATAAGACTGAGCCCGATCAGCTGCAGCGCAACAAACGGAATGATGCCGCGATAGATATGCGCCATGTTGATCGAGGGCGGCACCGTGCCCTTCATATAAAACAGCGTAAATCCGAACGGAGGGGTCAGGAACGAAGTCTGCAGGTTCACCGACATCATGACGACGAACCAGGTCAGGAAAACAATGGGGCCGCCTTCGCCGATATGGGGCCCGAAATCGACTCCCTGCAAAATGGGCGCAAACACCGGCAGCACGATCAGCGTGATCTCGATCCAGTCGAAGAAGAAGCCGAGAACGAAGGTGAGCACCAGCATGAATGTCAGTATCTCCCAGCCGGTATCGATACCGATCGTCGCCAGCAGCTCCACAATCAGATCATCCCCGCCCAACGACCGGAACACGTATGAAAACAGCGTCGCTCCGAAGAAGATGAAGAACACCATGCCGTTGGTCAGGCCGGCACGCTCGATCACTTCCTTCAGCGTCTGCATATCGAGACGCTTGTTGATCCAGGCGAGAAACATGGCGCCGATACATCCGACGCCGGCGGCCTCGGTCGGGGTTGCCCAGCCCCCGAAAATCGACCCCAGAACCAGCGTGATCAGTAACACGGGCGGGAAAAAACTCTTGCCGATCAGCGCGAACATCTCGGCACTGGTCTTGGGCCCGATATCGGAAGGCAAAGCCGGCGCCCGGTCCGGATTCATGAAACTGGCAATGCCGATATAGGCCACATAAAGACCCGCCAGGATGAGGCCCGGGAAAACCGCGGCGGCAAACAGCGCTCCCACCGAAATGGACAACAAGTCGCCCATAATCACCAGCATGATCGATGGTGGAATCAGAATGCCCAGCGTTCCGGCCGAGGCAATCGTGCCGACTGCGAGCTTCTTGTCGTAACCACGCTGCAGCATGGACGGTAACGCGATCATTGTGAGCATTACGACGGACGCGCCGACAATGCCCGTCGTTGCCGCCATGATGGTTCCCATCAGCGTCACCGACATCGCCAGTCCGCCAGGAATGCGGCGGGTCAGCACCTGCAGGCAATGCAGCAGATCGTTGGCTACACCACTGCGTTCCAGCATCGTGCCCATGAAAATGAACATGGGCACCGCGACCAGAATCGGATTCGAGGCCGCCGCACCCCACACGCGCGGTAACAGGTTGAAGAACTGAACCGGCTCGAAAACACCCAGAAGAATGCCGATACCGCCGAACATGATTGCGACGCCGCCAAGCACGAATGCAACCGGGAAGCCGCAGAACAGCGCAATCGCCAGAACGGCGAATAGCACCAGCGCAATATGATGTGTTATCCAGCTCATGCCGTCGCTCCGTGATGATCTTTGATAACCGCGACGTTGGCTTTCTTCCGCAACTCTTCCGGTCCCCACAGGTAAACAATGGTGCGCATCAGGACCGAAATGACCGCCGCAAACAGCATGATCAGGCCGAGAGAAATGAATGCCTTGGGAATCCACCGGTAGGGCAAACCATTCGACGACGCCGAGCCTTCCATGTCGACCCAGGCGATCCAGGTGAAGTCCAGACTAAAGTAGATCGCGAACAGGCAATAGGGTATTGCCAGGATGATACAGCCGAGAAACTCGGCCCACACGTGCGTGCGTGGCTTAGCATTGATGAATGCAATGTCGATACGCACATGCGCATTCTTGACGTAGGCAATGCCAATCCAGAATGCGAACAGGGCCGTGTGCAGATGCCATTCGAGTTCCTGCAGGCGGGTCGAGCCCATCCCCGGCATCTGGTATCCGATTTTCCGGGTCAGAACGTCGAAGGCGATTACGACGGTACACACTACGAACAACCAGCCCACCCACATCGCCACGCGGTAAAGCACACCGTCAATGGCGTCACTCAGCTTCAGCATTCGTTCCATGATGTTCTCTCAGACCGGATTGGAACAGCAAGGAGTGGGCGTTAGCACGCCCACTCTGCCCTGCCACCCATTTCTATTTCAGGTAGCCGTTCTGTCCCCACAATGCGTATTCCTTGCGGAACTTCGAGAAGGAATCGTAAACCTTCTTGAAGTTGGGATTGGCGGCCGATTCCTCCGCCACCACCTCGTCCCAGGCTTTCTTGTAGGCATCGAGCATGTCCTTGCTCCAGTTCATCACCTTCACGTCATGCTTGTCGACCATGCGTTGCATGGCCGGTGCCTGAGCGGCATCGCCTCTGGCCAGTCCGTCACGAACCGAGTCACCGCAGGCCACTTCGAGAATCCTCTGGTGCTGGGCCGACAGCTTGTTCCACACGTCCATGTTGATAAACAGGGCGTTAAACGACGCCGGCTGGTGCCAGCCCGGGAAATAGTAGTACTTGGCGACCTGGAAGAAACCAAAGCTCTCGTCACTCGATGGCATGGAGAACTCGGTAGCGTCGATCGTGCCCAGTTGCAGCGCCTGGAAAATATCGCCCGGCGCCAGCAACTGTGTTGCCACGCCCATCTTGTCCATGACCTTGGCGCCCAGTCCAAAGAAGCGCATCTTCATACCCTTGACATCATCGAGCGACTTGATTTCCTTGCGGAACCAGCCGGATGCTTCCGGCGGAATCATCTGGCAGGGAATCGCCTTGATGTTGTGCGCGGCGAACATTTCATCCATCAGTTCAATACCGCCGCCGTAATACATCCACGCCAGAAACTCGGTGGGGTTTGCTCCAAACGGCGAAGTAGAGAACAGGTTGAAGGTCGTATCGGTGCCCGCAAAGAAACCGGGGCTCGACCATGCCGATTCGACTGAACCTTTCGCGACGGCAGGAATCGACTCGAGTCCCGGGACCAGTGCACCAGGTTCGAAGAATTTCAGTTCGAGGGTGCCACCCGAAATTTCGCCGACGGTCTTGGTCAGCTTGACCCCGCTGTCGCCAAGCAGCTGCAATGAGGCAGGGAAGATGCTCGCCATTTTCAGCGTGACCTTCTCGGCAGCGGGCGCCGCCGCTTCGCCCGAAGACGCACCTTGCTGCGGCGAGCCGCTGTCGCCACAACCCGCAAGACCCACCACCGCAGTTGCAAACAATGCAATCACGGAAATCCCGAACAACTTCTTCATTTTCTCCTCCTTGGCGGGCGTTTCGCCCCTCGATATTTTTTGCGATCCGGGATTTGTGCCTTTTTTCGGTTAGCCTCGGTTCCGGATGCGCTTTTTTCAGGGGCTAACACGGTTTCTCGCCATGATATGCCCGTCAAGTGCAAACCCTACCATGAGCACACGGCCCTTGCCACAAAGTGGTCATGAGCCCAAAAGCCCCTTCGGGCCTTGCAGCGGCTTCTCAATAGCTGAGGGTCGCTATTCTCACCCTGCTGCCTGTAAATGTCGCGGAAATTCGTGTGGGACGACCGGAAGCTTCTATATTCCTGCCCGGATCGGGGCGCCTCGCAGGCCGTTTCCGGGCAGGCGCTCCGGACTGCTCGAGGGAAAAAACGCCCGGCTGCCAGTGCATGAACGTCACACTGCGCCGCCGGATCGTTCTTACGTTGCCGGGCGGGCCCGGGCAACAAGCTTTTCAGGGGAAATGTTCCAGCCAGCAGCGAACGCTAGCCGGGGACAAATCCGGGGCGGGGGCCCCTGACGGCAACGGGGAAGCGCTTGCGCTTCCCGTGCCGCCACGATTACCGCTTCAGGTAACCGTTATCTCCCCACAGCTTGAAGTCCTCACGGAACTTCGAGTAGGACGCATAGATTTTCTTGAAATTGGCGTTATTCGCCGATTCTTCCGCAACGACTTCCTTCCAGGCCTTCTCATAGGCATCGAGAAACTCTTGCGGCCAATATCTGATCTTGACGTCGTGCTCGTCACGCATGCGCTGCATCGCCGGTGCCTGGACCGATTCGCTACGCGCGAGGACGTGGCGAACCATGTCGCCGCAGGTGAACTCGATCATCGCCTGCTGCTGGTCGGACATGCCTTTCCAGACATCCAGGTTGATGAACAGACCCGACAGCGATGCCGGCTGGTGCCACCCCGGGAAGTAGTAGTACTTGGCGACCTGATAGAAGCCGAAGCCCTCATCCACGATGGGATTGGAAAACTCGGTCGCGTCAATGGTGCCGAGTTGCAGTGCCTGGAAAATATCGCCGCCCGCGAGTAACTGGGTTGCAGCGCCCAGCTTGTCCAGAACGCGCGCGCCGAGGCCGAAGAAGCGGATCTTCATGCCTTTCAGATCGTCCAGCGACGTGATCTCCTTACGGAACCAGCCGGACGCTTCCGGCGAAAGGATCAGACAAGGAACGAACTTGACGTTGTGCTCGCCGAACATTTCGTTGGCGAGATCCAGGCCGCCCCCTTCGTACATCCATGCCAGGTACTCCGGGGCATCCGGACCAAACGGCACCGCGGTGAAGAAGTTGAAGGCCATGTCGGTGCCGGCCATGTAGCCCGCCGTCGACCACGCCGCATCGACCGAGCCTTTAGAAACCGACTGGATCGCTTCGAGTGCCGGCACCAGCGCGCCGGGTTCGAACATTTTCATCTCGATGCTACCGCCAGAAACGCGGTCGATCTTTTCGGACAATGTCACCGCAGATGTTCCCAGCAGGGCCAGTGACAGAGGAAATGCCGATGCCACCTTCATCGATACTTTCTGGGCAGCCGCGCCGGGCGCAGCCTCCGAAGATGCCGCCTGTTGTTCATTCCCCTTGTCACCGCAGCCAGCGGCGAACATGAATAACACCATGAGCACCGCAACTGTCGAGCGTTTGCCGAATTTTTTCATCGTCTCCTCCTTGAGCAGGCTAGATACCTGTTGTTGAAATTCTCCCATCGCACATCCGGTCCAGATCAAACAGGCACTAACCCGTCCGGTTGTTCTCAACACTGCGTAAGGCGCCCGGCCTCGCTGCACGGCGCATCAAACCGAAACCGACCGTGAGCGCGCTTTCCGCATCAGCAAAGCGGTGCACCTGCCGGAGTCACCGTTTCAGGTAACCGTTGTCACCCCATAGCTTGAAGCCCTCCCGGAACTTCGAATAAGAGGCATAGATCTTCCTGAAGTTGGGGTTGTTCTTCGATTCCTCCGCGATGACCTCCTGCCACGCCTTTTTATACGCTGCGAGGAATTCGGGCGGCCAGTACATGATTTTCACGCCATGCTTGTCGCGCATGCGCGTCATGGCCGGCGATTGCATGAACTCGCCCCGGGCGAGGATGTCACGAATCATGTCGCCGCAGGTCACCTCCAGAATCGCCTGATGTTGATCGGACAAGCCGTTCCACAGATCGAGGTTGATGAACAGGCCGAGAATGGACGCCGGCTGGTGCCAACCCGGGAAATAGTAGTACTTGGCAACCTGATAGAAACCGAAGCTCTCGTCCATGACTGGCATCGAAAACTCGGTGGCGTCAATCGTGCCGAGCTGCAGCGACTGGAAGATATCGCCGGGTGCGAGCAACTGCGTCGCCACACCCAGCTTGTCCATCACGCGCGCACCGAGACCGAAGAAGCGCATCTTCATGCCTTTGAGATCGTCCAGGCTCTTGATCTCCTGGCGAAACCAGCCAGACGCTTCCGGCGGTTGAAACGCGCATGGGATGTATTTGACATTGTGCGCACCGAACATTTCATCGGCCAGCTCCAGGCCACCGCCGTGGTACATCCATGCCATATACTCCGGCGCGTCCGGCCCGAACGGCACCGCAGTGAAGAAGTTGAAAGCCATGTCGGTACCGGCGAAAAAGCCGGCGGTTGTCCAGGCCGCATCGACCGATCCCTTGGACACGGCCTGAATCGCCTCCAGCGCCGGAACCAGAGCGCCCGGCTCGAAGATCCTGATTTCGAGATTTCCGCCGGAGACACGTTGCACCTTCCCGGCAAAGGTGACGGCACCTTCGCCAATCAGTGCGAGTGACGTGGGAAACGCCGAAGCCACTTTCAGCGTCACTTTCCTCGCGGCGGGTGCAGCCGAGTCACCCGATACGGCGGCCTGCTGGTCATTGCCGCCGTCACCACAACCGGCTACAAACATGATTGCGGTCACCACCGCCGGCAAGACGAACGTCCAGGATAGCTTCCTCATGTTGCCCTCCTTGGCAGATTTCCCACCATTTGACGTTTTCTGCGTTCCAGCGAGCCGCATTTCCATCAGATGCGGCTCCCGCTCAGTGAGGACCCTAACACGAGGCGGACAGCTCATGCCACATCGTGGAACTGCGTTCCGCAGGCATACGGAATCTTCTTGCCGGCAAACACCACCGGCATGAAGTTGCAGTGCACTATCTCAGTGCACGGAAGAAAGCTCGCACGTCTTCTGCAAGTACCGCAGGTTGTTCGAGCGCAGCGAAGTGTCCTCCGCGCTCCTTCGTAGTCCAGCGCTGGATGTTGGTGTACATGCGTTCAGCCACGACGCGAGGCGGACGCAGTATTTCTTTCGGGAATTCGATATAGGCGGTCGGCACATTGACCGTCTCACCCGCGGGAATCGGCCACGGCCCGTGCATGCGCGCGTAATAAGGCCAGAAAGACGAACCAATCGCGCCGGTTACCCAGTAGAGCATGATGTCCGTGAGCATGGTGTCGCGGCCAAAATATCCATCCAGGTCGCCACGGCAGTCGGTCCAGGTGTAGAACTTTTCCACCAGCCAGGCTGCAAGCCCTACAGGTGAATCGGTCAACCCGTAGGAAAGTGTTTGCGGTTTGGTCCCTTGAATCCACTGGTAACCGGTCTCTTCCTTGAGAAACAGATTCAGCTGTTCGATGAATTTCTGTTCCTCCGGCGTCGGATTGTCGAACATTTGCGCATCGCGCCGTACCGCCAGCATGTTCAGGTGAATACCGAGAACGTTCTGCGGATACGCGTATCCCAGTCGCGAGGTGACAAAAGCGCCCCAGTCCCCGCCTTGCGCAACGAAAGTATCGTAGCCGAGCACGCGCGTCATCAGTTCGGCGAATGCGTCAGCGATCCGTTCGAGGGAAAATCGCTCCTGCCCCGGTTTGAACGAAAACGTGTAACCCGGAAGCGATGGCGCCACCACGCTGAACGAATCGGCCGCATCGGCGCCATGCGACTGCGGGTCGGTCAACATCGGCAGCAGTTCGTGAAATTCGTACACCGAGCCGGGCCAGCCGTGCGACAGCAGCAACGGCATGGGACTCGACCCCTTGCCTTCTTCATGGATGAAATGCAGGTCGATGCCGGCAAGCTTGACCTTGTATTGACGAAAGCTGTTGATGGTGGCTTCGTGCTTGCGCCAGTCGTATTGGGTGCGCCAGTACTCCACCAGCGACTTCAGGTAAGCGAGATCGGTTCCGTACTTCCAGCCGTTTTGCGGTATTTCGTCTGGCCAGCGAGTGCTCGAAAGACGCTGCTGCAAGTCATCGAGTACAGCCTGGTCTACATTCAGTTTGAACGGGACGGGTGATGTTGAGGACATGTCGCTTTCTTCACGGTAAAACGGTTCGGGGAAAGCTTATCCTGCCACGGTGCGGCCCACAACCGCACCGGCGTATTCGCGGCGCAACCTATTCAGCCATCCTGTTCACAGGTCGATCCGGCCGAGTAGGCTACACGAATCTGGCTTCCGGCCAGCATCAGAAATACTTTCTGCAGCGCGTAGGCTTCCTGCTCGCGCCGGTACCATCGCTCGCATGGCCTGGCTTCCGCCAGTTCATTGGACGCGTCCTGAACGTAATGCACCAGTTCATGCAACAGCACCGAGCGCGCGAAGATATTCGTTTCGGGCTGCAGAGCCTCGTCCAGATAGATGCCCTCTCCCGCACGGTACACGGCGAGTGCCGCGCACTCGGCACCGCAGGTGAGCTGCTCAATCGTCTCGTGCGGTACGCGGTGTATGGGGGGCGCTTCGTCGGGGACCTTGTACTTCGAGAGGCGGTCGATAGCGATCAAAAGCTCGGCCAACAGGTCTTCCATCGCAATCGGCGCCGTCTTGCCAAGTTCGTCACTGAAGTAACTGCTGCGCTTGTCAACGTAGGTGCTGTACATGCCGGTGCCCGCGGCCGGCTTTTCTTCCGCGGGCTGCGCCGCCGCTGACAACACCGGCAACGGTGCCAGCGCGAGCAGCACCAACGAGCCGAAGCGGATCGATCGCAGGATTTGACCGGATAGGTTCAAGCCACGGCCCCTAGGTCCGGGTTTCCCCGGGCTCCAACGGTTTATCCGGTTCAGGAGGGCTGTTCAGGATCTCGAGTTGCATCAGCCGTTGCGCCGCCTGCTCCATCTGTTCGTCAGAGAGCTGTGCCGCTACGCGAGCCGCCTGCTCCCGGTTCAGCTGCAGGTCCCTGACTTCCTGCGGTTTGAAGCGCGACGCAGCCAGCTGATGCCACGCGTAGGATTCGACGAGATCAGACTCCACGCCGAGCCCGTCACTGTAGAAGCGCCCAAGCGCCTGCATCGACGAAGCATCCCCCAGACGGGCAGCGAGTCTGTACCACTCGAGCGCTTCGGCATAGTCGCGTTCCACGCCGAAGCCGCCCTCGTACAACGCGCCGACGTTGTAATGGGCCAGCGGGTCGCCCGACTCTGCCGCGGTCTGGTACCAGGTCATCGCAATAACGTAGTCCTGTCCGACACCCTGCCCGGTCTCATAGCAATCCCCGATTGCGTTCATCGCCCAGGCATTGCCGCCGATGGCGGACTTCAGCCACCAGTCGAACGCCTGCTTGATGTCAGGCTCGACGCCATGGCCATTGGCGTAGGCAAGTCCGATGTTGTTCATCGCGACGGTATAGCCGCGCCGCGCCGCTTCGTTCCACCAGCGCAGCGCCTCCTCGTAACTTTGCTTGCCGTCGAAACCCTTGGCCCACAGCAAGCCGACGTTGTTCATCGCGCGCACGTCGCCACGTTGCACCAGCATGGAAAGGTTGCCCGGATCGAGCATGCCCCGGCCCGGCGTCAGGTCGGTGAACGTTTCCTCCTGCTTGCGGGTTTCCGCTGGCGGCTCCGCCGCGGTTACGCCCAGCGAGGTAACAAGAAACAACACGGAAAGGATCAGTTGCAGTTTCATCACGAACCTCATTTAGCCAACGCCCGTTCGACGGCCCGGGTTGTCTATTTTCCTTCGGCAAGGAAGGGCAGGATTGCCGCCAGCAATTCCTCCGGGGCCTCTTCCGGAATGAAATGCCCGCACGGCAAGGGATTGCCGCGCACATCACCGGCTTTCTCACGCCACGTTTGCACGACGTCGAATAACGTATGCATCTTGCCGAATTCGCCCCAGATAGCGTACACGGGACAGGATATCTTCTTGTCCATGTCGGCTTCATCGTCAGCAATGTCGCGGGTGGCTGCCGCGCGATAATCCTCAAGACCACAACGAATCGTGCCGGGCAGCGTGAAAGCGCGCAGGTACTCGCGGAACATCGGTTCCTCGATCGCATTTGAGCGCCATGTGAGCGCCCGGAACATCGTGCGCAGAAACGGCTCGGCGCTGTTCTGGATCATGATCTCCGGCAGGTCCGGCGCCTGAAAGAAGAACCAGTGCCAGTACGCCGCCGCGAGTTCCTTGCCGGTATCGCGAAACACCGTGTGCGTTGGCACAATATCCAGGACCACCAGCCGCTTGACTGCATCGGCATGATCGAGCGCCAGCCGGTGCGCAACGCGCGCGCCACGGTCATGGCCAACAACCATGTAATGTTCGTGCCCGAGTTCGCGCATCAGTTCGGCAATGTCGCGCGCCATCGTTCTCTTGTCGAAGCCGTCGCGTGGCTTGTCCGAGTCGCCATAGCCGCGCAGGTCGGGGCAAACCACGCTGAACTGCCCCATCAGCGCCGGCGTCATCTTGCGCCACATCTGGCCCGTCTGGGGATAACCGTGCAGCAGCAGCAGAGCGGGGCCATCGCCGCCTGTCCAGGCGTTGATGCGAATGCCGTTCGCTCGCACCGATCGGCGGGACATGCCATCCATAAAGTCACTCATTCAATTTTCTCCAGGCTCACTGTGAGGCAGGCCGCGAATAAAGAAGTTCATCCACTGGATGCTCTGGCATCGCTGCGCACGGTCAGGCTTCAGGCTTTGATGTACTCGCGCAAGCGGCGCACGCCTTCCTGCAGCACAGGCACCGGTTTCGGATACGAAAAACGCACGTGTTGCGCAGCATGATGCTGCCCGAAGTCAATGCCGGGCGCCACGGCAACACCGGCATTTTCCAGCAGGTCGCGGCAGAAAACGAAACTGTCGTCGGTAAACCGGCTGCAGTTCGCATATATGTAGAAAGCGCCTTGTGGCTCGACGGGAATGTCAAATCCCAAATCGCGCAACGCGGGCAACAGATAGTCGCGCTGCTGCTGAAATTTTGCGCGATTCTCTTCTAGCAATTCCAGCGTTTCCGCGTCGAACGCCGCAATTGCGGCTTGCTGGGCAACATCCGAATTGGAGATGTAGAGGTTCTGTGCAAGCTTCTCGATATGAGGCACGTAAGCCTGCGGCATCACCATCCTGCCAAGCCGCCATCCCGTCATGCAAAAATACTTCGAGAAACTGTTGATCACGAATACGTCGTCCGCGAATTCAAGCGCCGAGTGGGCATCGAATCCGTAAGTCAGTCCATGATAGATCTCGTCGACGATCAGCACGCCGCCCTTACGGCGCACTACGGCGTGCATTTTCTTCATCTCGTCCGGCGGTATCAGCGTTCCGGTCGGGTTGGACGGCGTGGCAACCATGACCGCCACGGTTCGCGGCGACCAGTGCTTCTCGATCAGTTCGGCGGTCAACTGATAACCGGTATCGGCATCGACGGCAACGGTGAGCGCGCGCCCTTCCATTGCCCTGACGAAATGGCGGTTACAGGGGTAGCTCGGGTCGGCCATCATTACTTCGTCCCCGGGGGAAAGCAATACACCCATGGTCAGAAGCAAGGCGGCAGAAGAACCACTTGTCACGGCAATGCGCGATTCCGGCACGTCGATGCCATAGCGGCCCTGATACCAGCCGCGCAGCTTGCCGCGGAGATCCGTGCTGCCGAGCGACGGCGTATACCGAATCTGACTGTGGCGCAGGGCCTCGATGCCCGCCCGTACAACAGCCGGAGGCGTAGGAAAGTCCGGCTCGCCGATAACCATGTTGACGATGTCGCGTCCCTGCGACTGCAGTTCAATGGCGCGGGTAACCAGCGTCACCACATGAAACGGCTCAATTTCCGCCAGCCTGGAAGCGAGATGCAGATCGGTGGCGGGCGGCAGGTCTTTAGGCTGATTCATGAAACCTTCCAGAAAAATGTAACAGGGTGCTGGACGATTCTACCCTCGCGATGTGCCTGCGCACAGGCTCGTGTTGATCGCGGGGCAGATGGTCACGACACCGGACACCGGTTACATCGAAGCGGGATCGGGCGAAGCCGGTGGAATTGCGGCAGACCTGCACGGTTCATGTTCCATTGATACTCCGTCCGTTCAAACCCGACCGGTTCGAACCGCGGCCCAAACGATCATAGAATACGGTTAAGGTACAACGGCAGGCATTATCGAAGGAGACAGGAATGAAGATCGCAGTAATCGGCAGCGGTGGTGTCGGCGGTTATTTCGGCGCCCGACTCGCCGCGGCGGGAAATGAAGTTACCTTTGTCGCCCGTGGTGCCCACCTCGAGGCGATGCAATTGAATGGCTTGAAGGTTCACTCCGCGCTTGGCGACCTGCATCTTAAGAAAGTGAACTGCACGAACGATACGTCGACCATCGGGCCGGTGGATATCGTCATGATCGCGGTCAAGCTCTGGTCGACCGACGAGGCCGTCGAAGCTGCCAGGCCGCTGATCGGGCCGGGAACCGCGGTAATCTCGTTCCAGAACGGCATCATTGCGGCCGATGCCGTCTTGCGGGTGCACGGCAAGGAGCACACGATGGGTGGCGTGGCCAACATCGCCGCATTGATCGAAGAGCCCGGTGTCATCCGCCATAACGGCACCATGGCTGCGCTGTTCTTCTCCGAACTGGATGGAACACGGTCAAAGCGCGCCGAAGCGTTTTATGACGCCTGTGCAGCAGCCGGAATCAATACGGTGCTGGTCGACGACATTCACACGGCCATCTGGGCCAAGTTCATCCGGCTGGTTACGATGTCGTCCATGACAGCGCTGTGCCGCATGCCGGTCGGGCCGATACGCGAGGATCCGGATACGCGGGCCTTGCTGCAACAGGTCATGAGCGAAGTCGTCACCGTAGCCATAGCGAAGGGCGCCAAACTCGAGAGCGACACCATCGAGAAGCAGATGGCAGTGGTCGACGGCTACCCGCCGACGATGGTGGCGTCGATGTGCGGCGACCTGCGTCGCGGCAACAGGCTGGAGTTGCCGTGGCTGGCCGGCACTGTGGTGGAGCTGGGCAAGGAACTCGGCATCCCGACGCCGGCCAACCAGTTCGTCTACGCGGCGCTGAAGCTCTACGCCAACGGTCGCCCGGAACAAGCACAAATATGATTTTCGTCATGACACTCCCGTTGGAACTTGCCGGCGGATCGTGACGTTGCCGAACACGAAAACAACCAAGGGGAGAACGAGATGGCTTTGAACATCACCGGGATTCGCGCCCGCGCTGTCGCCGCGCCATTCAAACGGCCGCCGATGTCGGCCAGCGGCGCAATCAGCCAGGCCGCACTGGTGCTGGTGGACCTGGACACCGATGCCGGGATTACCGGCCGTGCCTATCTTTTCGCCTTCATGCCCTCGATGCTCAAGCCAACGGTCGAATGTGTGGAGGCGCTCGGTGACATGCTGCGCGGCGACGAAGTCGCGCCGCTGACGATCGACGCGAAATTGCGCAAACGATTCACGATTCTCGACGTCCACGGGATTCTCGGTCAGGCGCTGGCCGGAGTCGACATGGCGGCGTGGGATGCGTTATCGCAGTCGCAAGGAATGCCGCTGGCAAAAAGCCTCGGCGGCACGGTGCGTCCGGTCCGCGCCTACAACAGTTGCGGGCTGTGGATTCAGGACCCGGCAAAAGTGGCAGATGAAGCGGAGGAACTGCTGGCCGAGGGAAATTATGCCGCACTGAAGATCCGCATCGGCCGCCCCGATTTCAGGGACGATCTGGCTGCCGTGAGGAATGTGAGGAAGCGCATCGGCGATGACGTATTGCTGATGAGCGATTTCAACCAGTCCCTGAGCGTGAACGAAGCCATCGCGCGCGGCCAGGCGCTCGACGATGAAGGGCTGTACTGGATCGAGGAACCCGTGCGCCATGACGACTATGCCGGCTGCGCAAGAGTCGCGGCTGCCGTCGAAACGCCGATCCAGATTGGTGAAAACCTGCTCAACAGCCTGGAAATGCAACGGGCAATCGACGCCGGTTCGGCCGAGTTCTACATGCCTGACGTGCAACGCATCGGCGGGGTCACCGGCTGGTTACGTGCAGCCACACTGGCCCAGGTGCACGGCCTCGATATGTCGAGCCATCTGTTCCCGGAAATCAGTGCACATCTGCTCGCCGTGACGCCGACCTGCCACTGGCTCGAGTATGTGGACTGGGGTGCGGCGGTGCTGAAACAGCCGGTCGAAGTCAAGGACGGCCATGTTCTGATCCCGGACCGGCCGGGCAACGGTATCGAATGGGACGAGGAAGCGGTCGCCCGCTACGCCGTCAAGTAAGAACCGCGTCAAATACGGTCCGCGGTGAAACAAGGGGCGGACGCAAGGTTGTTGTCAGAGAAAGCCGACCCGGTCAGCACCTCAAGCCGGGTGGACGGCCCGAAGGGGCCGCCCTCCGATCATGCTCAGTCACTTCAGGTCGCGAGCAACTCTCAATCCGACCTGATAGTTGCGGAAATCTTCCGCTTCGGCATAGCGATAAGCCGAACGGGCCGTTGACGCACCGTCGACCCAGGCACCACCGCGCACCAGGCGCGCCTCACACGCCCCCTGGTGCATACGCACCGAGCCGTCTGTCGGCGCTCCGGCAT
>Ga0111144_1003_pt1 | contig 24247 bp, 19 predicted proteins | sample DeeMarSeWOR28_12_FD_80235 | JGI IMG/M metagenome (GOLD analysis project Ga0111144, IMG submission 80235) | Betaproteobacteria bacterium SG8_40
CACGCCGCCGGCTTCGAGCAGCGCCCTGTGCTTGCCGCGCTCGACAACTCTCCCGTGGTCGAGCACGAGTATCTGATCGGCATCCACCACCGTCGACAAGCGGTGCGCAATGACCAATGCCGTTCGGTTCGCGGCTATCCGGTCCAGTTCCGCCTGTATCGCCCGCTCGGACCGGGAATCGAGTGCAGAGGTCGCTTCGTCAAACACCAGTACTGCTGGATTCTTCAGTAACGCGCGCGCGATTGCGACCCGCTGCTTCTCCCCGCCCGACAGCTTCAGCCCGCGCTCGCCCACCGGCGTTTCGTAACCATCGGGTAACGAAACAATGAACTCATGAATGTGCGCTGCCTTCGCCGCCTCGATCACTTCATCGCTACTGGCAGTCGGACGGCCATAGGCGATGTTGTAAAAAATCGTATCGTTGAACAGCACCGTGTCCTGAGGAACGATGCCAATCGCTGCACGAACGCTTTGCTGGGTGACTTCGCGAATATCGATACCGTTGATGGTGATTCTGCCCTCGTCAACGTCATAGAAACGAAATAGCAGGCGCGCCAGCGTCGACTTTCCGGAACCGCTGTGGCCAACGACGGCCACAGTGCGACCGGCGGCGATCTCGAAGCTGACGTCATCGAGTATTCTCCGCCGGGCATCGTAGGAGAAGCCGACATGCTCGAAGCGGACGGTGGGGTTTGCGCTATCGAGATCCCCGGCCCCCGGTTTGTCACGGATTTCCCGGTCCTCGCCCAGCAAGCTGAACATGCGATCCATGTCGATCAGCGCCTGCTTGATTTCCCGGTACACCATTCCGAGGAAATTGAGGGGAATATAGAGCTGAATCAGCAAGCCATTCACCAGCACGAGATCGCCCACCGTCAGATTCCCTCCCACCACTCCTTGCGCCGAGAGAATCATCAGCCATGTGACCGCGACGGCGATAATCACACTCTGGCCCATGTTGAGCAGGCCCAGGGACACCTCGGTTCGCACGTCTGCGCTTTCGAAGTCGCGCAAATTCTCGTCGTATTTGCGCGCCTCGTACTCTTCATTGTTGAAGTACTTGACCGTTTCATAGTTAAGCAAACTGTCCACGGCACGCGTATTGGTACGTGAGTCGATTTCGTTGGCAAGCCGGCGGATACCCATGCGCCACTCCGAGACCACGAATGTGAACGTCAGGTACACGACAACAGCGCCAAAGGTAACCGCTGCAAAACGCCAATCGAACCGGGTGAGCAACACGACGGCTACGAGGGAGAACTCGAGAATTACCGGGATAATGGAAAACAACGCGTAGGACAGCAGCGTCGCAATGCCCTTGGTGCCGCGCTCGATGTCCCTGGACACGCCGCCCGTTTGGCGCTCGAGGTGGAAGCGCAAACTGAGGCTGTGGAGATAACGGAAAACACCCAACGCAACACGCCGGATTGCGCGGCGGGTAACGCGCACGAACACGACATCGCGTAACTCCGCGAACAGCGTCGTCGACAGCCGCAACAGGCCGTATATCAATAACAGGGCAAGGGGCAGCACCAAGACCTGCTTCGACGCATCGAGCCCGTCAACGATCTCCTTCATCACCAAAGGCACGCTGACGTTTGCCACCTTCGCCATGACCAGAAAAACGAGTGCAATGGCTACTCGCCAGCGAAATTCCCAAAGATAGGGAAGCAGCATGCGGACTACGCGCCAACCACCTCCGGGCGCGCCGTCAGAAGGAGAGAAACCGCCAGGTCTCATCAGATGATCCGCACCAGCTTAGAACTGGAGAAGGCTCGGGAGGACTCGGTTCGTGGGGTGCAGTTTGGAAACACACGGTTCACGGAGAAAAGCGGCGAGAAAACAGGAACGCGGGCGGATTCGACCCGCCGCACCGTTGCGGTGGATTCTACACCGCAGCACGGCCCGGCTCGGCGATAATCTGCGGCTGTGGCCTTTGGCAGGCCACCGACACCTTCCCCATCAAGGCTGTACGATCATGTACCTATCCGACTTGACCTGGCTGCAGGCGAGGCAAGCTCTGCATACCGGCACTTTGGTGCTGCTGCCGCTCGGAGCCGCAGCCAAACAACACGGGCCCCACCTGAGGCTCGACAATGACCGGGCCCTGGCGGACTACCTGGCCGCGCGAATAGACGAGCGGGAAGATGTCGTCATCGCACCCACGGTCGGTTATCACTTTTATCCGGCCTTTGCGGCATACGCCGGATCGACTTCATTGCGCCTCGAAACCGCGCGTGACGTGATCATCGACATCATTACCAGTCTGGCTGCGTTCGGCCCTCGCCGTTTCTATGTACTCAACACCGGGGTATCGACGGTTCGCGCTCTCGAGCCGGCAGCACAATCGCTCGCCTCCAGAGGCATCCTGATGCACTTTACCCGCATCGACCGGGCCGGCAATGCAGCAGTGCAGCGCGTCCAGCAACAAACGGGCGGATCACACGCCGACGAGATCGAAACTTCGATGATGTTGTACATCGACCCTGCATGCGTCGATATGACAAAGGCAGCACGCGACTTTCAACCCGGCAGCGGGCCGCTGACACCTTACGCGGGCGCCCCGGGGGTGTATTCGCCAACCGGAATATACGGAGACGCCACGCTCGCGAGCGCAGAGAAGGGGCGCGAAGTCGTCGAGGCGACGGTAAACGACTTGCTGCGGGAGATCGCGGCGCTCAGGAACTGCCCGCTGCCGCCGGACAATGCCGAGGCGGCGGAGGATGGTTGTTGATCACGGGCGCACCGGCGGCAAAAAAGCGGGAGAACCCGGTGAGTTGCGCTGCGCGACAAAACAGGGCAACAGCCGCGCCGCTTGAACGACGCAACCGCCGGGCAACACGGCTACTGATATTCGTTGCGCTCGAGCAGAGCCGACAAGGCAATGTGATCGGAGATGCGCGCCCAGCGCCTGTCCTGGTGCGCATGGGCCAGGCGGACGCGAAATCCGCGCGTGTAAATACGATCAAGATGCAGCAAAGGCAGCATGGAGGGAAAAGTCCGCGCCGGTCGCCCGTGCACATTCTCGAACACTTCCTGCATCCCGAGAACATGGGCCAACTGACGGCTGGCCTTCAGACGCCAATCGTTGAAGTCCCCGCAAACGATCACCGGGTCGTAACGCGGCACCAGCCGCTCGATCCGGTGTCGCAACAAATCCAGTTGCCGCCTGCGCCAGTGCCCGAACAGGCCCAGGTGCACGTTGATGCAATGCAGGGGGCGATCCCAGCCGGGAACCTCGATCTCGCAGTGGAGCAGGCCCCGGCGCTCCATGCGGCTCATCGAGATGTCTTCGTTGGCCCAGTTGACGATCGGATATTTGGACAGAATCGCGTTGCCGTGATGGCCCGCATCGTAGACCGAGTTCTTGCCATAGGCGTAGGCGCTCCATAACTGGTCGGCAAGAAATTCGTATTGCGGCGATACCGGCCAATTGCCATAGCGCCGCGCGTGGCGGGCATGACTGCCGACCACTTCCTGAAGAAATACGAGATCAGCAGACAGGTTTTGCAGGCGGTCCTTCAGGTCGTGCACTGAAAGTGCGCGCTGAAACTGGGAAAAACCCTTGTGCATATTGTAGGTAACGACCTGCAGCGTCTTCATTGCCCTGCGTTCATGTCTCCTGCGCGCCGTTCGATTTCACCGGCAACCGCATCAAGTTTCCGGTGGATGGCGGCACGCACAATCGGCGTGCCGATGACCGGGGGTACCCAGAAATCAGGCTCGATTACTGACTGATAGGCCAGGACGACATGATCGCCGTCAACGCGCAGCCGGATGCGGGTATCCAATCTTCGCATGTTACCCGCCAGCGCACGGAAACGGATTTCTGCCGGTTCGTCCTGCTCCACCTCCAGCGTCGCATAAACCTGCTTCCGGAAGAACAGTACGCCGAACTCACCACGCTGTTCGATGAGCAAGGGCCGCTCACCGAGACGGAGGCTGTGGGTCATTCCGGGTACGAAATTTACGTAGCCCTCGTAGTCCGTCAACACCGCCCAGGCGACATCGACACCGGCACGAACACGGCTGGTCGCTTCGATTTCGAAAACTTCGCCATTACGTTCAATGGCGACCGTGGTCGTCGGTGCATTCCCGGCAGCGGCGGGCATGCCCGGGGCCAGGCAAGACAGAACGCCGAACGCCCCCCACGCGGCGACGCCGGAACGAGCCAGCATACTCAATCTTTGCAGGGGAGGTCAGGAGACATCGAGCATGCGTTGCAGGGCGGTGCGCGCCAGCGCCTTGTCACGCTCCGGCACCTGGATGCGGTTTACCACGTTACCGTCGAGAAGATTCTCCAGGCACCAGGCGAGGTGCTGCGGGTCGATGCGGTTCATGGTCGAACACATGCAGACCAGCGGGGACATAAACTGGACAATCTTGCCCTGCGGCCTGAATTCCTCGGCAATGCGGTTAACCAGATTCAATTCTGTCCCGACCAGCCAGCGGGTATTCGCCGGCGCTTCACGTATCGTTTCAATGATGTACTCGGTCGAACCGACATAATCGGAGAGATTGCACACTTCGAAACGGCATTCGGGATGTGAAATCACCAGACCGTCCGGATGCTGATTGCGAAACTTCAGGATGTGTTGCGGCTGAAACATCTGGTGCACCGAGCAGTGCCCTTTCCAGAGCAGAATTCTGGCTGCATCAATCTGTTCCGGCGTCAAGCCACCCATCCATTCATCCGGATCCCAGACCTGCATCTGCTCCGGTGATATGCCCATGGTATGCCCGCTCCAGCGCCCCAGATGCTGATCGGGAAAGAACAGGACCTTCCGTCGCTGCGCAAATGACCATTCGAGGATTCGGCGCGCATTGGACGAGGTACAGACAATTCCGCCATGTTCGCCACAAAATGCCTTCAGGTCGGCCGCCGAGTTGATATATGTGACCGGGGTGACTTGCTGATCGGGATCGAGAACCTCCGACAACTCGGACCAGGCGCGCTCGACCTTGGCAAGGTTTGCCATGTCGGCCATCGAACAACCGGCGGCCATGTCAGGGAGTATCGACACCTGCTCGGGCTGCGAAAGAATGTCGGCAACCTCAGCCATGAAGTGCACGCCGCAGAATACGATGTATTGCGCCTTCGCCTGGCCGGCCAGCTTCGACAGCTTCAGCGAATCACCGGTCAGATCCGCATGCTTGTATACATCGGCTCGCTGGTAGTGGTGCCCAAGGATGATCGCCCGCTCCTGTAGCGCGTCCTTCGCGGCAACGATACGGGCATCGCAGTCCGTATCATCGAGTTCGCTGTACTGCTCAAAAGCGACGGCAGTTGCTTGTGTCATGCGTCCTTGCCTTCAATATTCGATGCGTTCAAAACCCGGTGCGTTCAAAACCGATGCGGCGCTTGAACCCGGATTATATGAGACCCGCAATGTTTCTGAGACCAGCACATGCGGTGTTTGTTTCATTCCTGCGCACCGGCATGATCCGGGAGCACTTTCAACGCCGCAGCGTTGGTCCATGAGAATACCTTGTCAATTGCATGGTCTCTGTCCACCCACACGTAGCCCAGGTGCTCGCGCGGCGAGACCTTGACCGGCACGGCACGGGGAACCCGCAATCCAAACACGTGCTCGGTGTTGTGGGTTACGCCGGGCTCATAGCGGCCGCGCCAGTGCGTGTAGATCTCGAACCGGTTGCTCATGTGCCAGTCTTCGAGCCGGTAATCGTCCGCCTTCAGGCCGGTTTCTTCCTGCAATTCGCGTATCGCAGTTGCCTCCAGCGTCTCCCCGGCCTCCTGGCTTCCCGTGACGGACTGCCAGAATCCGGGCTTGTCCGCACGCTCCAGAAGCAATACCTGAAGTTCAGGCGTATAGACCACAACGAGAACCGAAACCGGGATCTTGTATTTCATCCGCCTGCGCTACCGGGCGTTAGCATACCGAATCAGACTCCTCGCCTATCGGGCAGTCGAACTGCGCCGCCGCCGGCCACCATTACACACCAGTCGCCGGCCGGCCTATTCCTGCTTGCGGGCCTTGCCGCCGGGCTCGGTGTTACGCAGCCTGACATGCAATTCGCGCAACTGCTGTTCCGCCACACGCGATGGCGCGCCGGTCAACATATCCTGACCACGCTGCGTCTTCGGAAACGCAATGACATCCCGGATCGAATCCGCGCCGCACATCAGCGTCACGATACGATCGAGGCCAAAGGCAATGCCCCCATGCGGCGGTGCGCCCCATTGCAGGCTGTCGAGGAGAAAACCGAATTTGGCGCGTTGGTCTTCCGGCGTGATGCGCAGTGCACGGAATACCTTCTCCTGCACTTCAGGTCGATAAATCCGTACCGACCCGCCGCCGATTTCCCAGCCGTTCAGCACCATATCGTAGGCTTTCGCGTAGGCCTGTCCGGGGTCACTTTCAATGTGCTCCTCGTGACCGTCCTTGGGCGATGTGAACGGATGATGCCGCGCGGCCCACTGTTTCGAATCCTCGTCGAACTCGAACATCGGGAAGTCGACGATCCACAGCGGCCGCCACCCCTGCTCCTGCAACCCCAGATCGTGCCCGACCTTCTGCCGCAGCGCCCCAATCGAATCGTTCACGACGCCGGCCCGATCCGCGCCAAAGAAGATCAGATCGCCGTCCTGGGCGCCACAGCGCTCGAGCACCTGGTGCGCAACCTCGTGTGGCAGGAACTTCAGTATTGGCGATTGCAGGCCTTCGACGCCGCGCGCGCGCTCGTTGACCTTGATGTAGGCAAGCCCTTTCGCGCCATAAATCGAGACAAAGGAGGTGTAATCATCGATCTGCTTGCGCGTGAGCGTGCCGCCCCCGGGAACGCGCAGCGCGACCACCCTGCCGTCCTGCAAGTCGGCCGCGCTCCGGAAGACCTTGAACTCGACCTGCCGCATCAGATCCGTCAATTCCGTAAATTGCAGGGGCACACGCAGATCGGGCTTGTCACTGCCGTACAGGCGGATCGCATCGTCGAATCGCATCACCGGAAACGGATCCGGCAACTCGACGTCAAGGCAGGTCTTGAAGACGACGCGGATCATTTCTTCCATGATGTCGCGTATCGCCTGTTCTTCGAGGAAGGAAAGCTCAATGTCGATCTGGGTGAACTCCGGCTGCCGGTCCGCACGCAGGTCTTCGTCGCGGAAGCACTTGACGATCTGGTAATAGCGGTCGAAACCGGAAATCATGAGCATTTGCTTGAACAACTGCGGTGATTGCGGCAGCGCGTAGAAGTGTCCGTCGTGCAGGCGCGACGGCACGAGGAATTCGCGAGCGCCCTCCGGCGTCGACTTGTAAAGAAAGGGCGTTTCTATATCGACAAATCCGGCTTCATCGAGGAAGCGGCGCACCGCCATCGCCACGCGATAGCGCAACCTGAGATTGCGCTGCATCTGCGGACGCCGGAGATCAAACACCCGATGCTCCAGCCTCACGCTCTCGGTCGGCTCTTCTTCGTCGAGCGGGAACGGCGGCGTGAGTGCCGAATTGAGCAGGGTAATCGACTTGGCGAGCACCTCGATCTCGCCGCTGATCAGCCCCGGATTTTCGGTACCGTCGGGCCGGCGCCGCACCCTGCCCGTGATTTCAACGACGTACTCGCTGCGCAAGCGATCCGCGGTTGCGAAGGCCTCTTTGGTGTCCGGGTCACAGACCACCTGCACCACACCCTCCCTGTCGCGAAGATCAATGAAGATCACGCCGCCATGGTCGCGGCGCCGGTGCACCCAACCGCAAACGGTCACTGTCTGGTCAAGAAACCTGGTGTCTATCAGCCCGCAATAATCAGTACGCATCTTCAGGGTTGTTTAGCTGTGTGTTAATCGGGAATCAGAACCGGCGGCCGGCAAGCGGGCGGAAAGCTCTGTGGAGCCAGGGGGAGACATGTCTACAACCTCCCCCGGGGTTCCGGGATTCATGACATACGCGAGCACGTCCGACGTGGCCCGTAGCGCAAGGGAGCAACAGCGCGACGCAATGCGCAAACCGCGCCGGCTCACTCGCCGGCCTTGCCGGACGCCGCCTTTTCTTTCGGTTTGGTGTCCTTGCTATCCGAACCGGAACTGCCGCCCGAGCCGCTTTCCTTGCTTGCTGGCGCGGCATCGGACTTCTCCGCGTCCTTGCCTTTGGCACCGGCCGCCTGTTTCTTGTTGTCGCGAAAATCAGTCACATACCAGCCGCTACCCTTGAGTTGAAAACCGGCAGCACTCACCATTTTCGAGAGGGTGGACTTGCCGCACGACGGGCAATCGGTCAAAGCCTTGTCAGACATCTTCTGCAGAATCTCCAGCTCATGGCCGCAGGCGCTGCAACGATATTCGTAGATGGGCATTTTTCCTCCAAAAAACAGGGGCGTAAGTATACCCGATCGGAATGGTTTTCAAGCCGGTCCGGACGCAGACAGTTTGCCTGGTAGCGCCCCGGCGCCTGGCCGCCGCCCAGCCGGCAGCCGTCAACCTATAATTGACCGAACCAACAGAGTGCCATCATGCTGATCGACCGACCTTACTGGCCATACCCGCGAATCATCTGCCATCGCGGCGGCGGGCTGCTCGCCCCGGAAAACACGCTCGCCGCGCTGCGCTACGCAAGAAATCTTGGCTTCGAGGGGGTTGAATTCGATGTAAAGCTATCGGCCGACGAGGTGCCGGTGCTGTTTCACGACGAGACACTCGATCGCACCACTGACGGCAGTGGACCTGTGGCGGAAGTCCCGTTCGACGTGATCACCCGGTTTGACGCGGGAAGCTGGTTTGCCAACGAATTCGCAGGCGAGCCGGTGCCGGCCTTTGCAGCGGCAAGCGCGCTGTGCAAGGAGGCCGGCCTGTGGGCCAACATCGAAATCAAGCCCTGCCCGGGCCGCGAGCGAGAAACCGGCCGGATCGTCGCCCGCATGGCAAAGCTGCTGTGGAGCGGTGCTCCGGTGCTTCCCCTGCTCTCCTCGTTCTCCACCGACGCCCTCGCGGCGGCGCTTGCGCAAGCGCCGGAATTGCCGCGCGCACTGCTCTGCACCGACGTGCCCGGGGACTGGCAGCAGACGCTGGACCGGCTGCAGTGCGCGGCGATGCACGTCGCGTTCGACCGGCTCGACAGGGAACTGGTTGCCGCAATCCAGGCAACGCGACGCGGTGTCCTTGCCTACACGGTAAACGACAGCATTGACGCAACCGAGCTGCTCGAGATGGGAGTCGATGCGCTGGTGACCGACCAGCTCGACGTCATCGGGCCGCGCTTCGCTTCCTGACCGTCCGCTGGCAGGATCACCGGCAGTCACCCATTCACGGCCGTCTGAACTTCAGGACGAACCGGTCGGACGCAATGGCGGCCTCGCGAAAACTCTCGGTGCGCGGATCGTCGGGATTGCGCAGAAACTGTCCCTCTGCCACCAGCTCGAATCCGGCAGCAGCGAACTCGCTGCGCACGACGCTCTCCTCGATACGGTGAGTCGTTTTCGACTCCGACACGCCGGTACCCGGGTTGCCGGCGTGGTCAACCACCACAACATGGCCACCGGGTTTCAGTGCATCGAAAAACAGGCGGTTCATTGCCGCGCGGTCGCGCCCCAACCACTCCATGTCGTGATAGACGAACATGATGGTGATCAGGTCGAACGGGCCACTGCCCTGCGGGAAGGGATCATCGTAAGGGCGCACGACATAGGTGACATTGTCCATCACCGTCTTGTTGAAACGCTCCGGCGTAGTGCCCTTGAGGAATCTCTCGACAATCGTCGTGTCATTCTGCGCAAGAACCGACCCACCGGGACCAACTGAGCGGGCCAGCAATTCCGCGGTGTACCCGCGCCCGGTGCCGATATCGAGCGCGCTCATTCCGGGCTTGACTCCGATGAAGGCCAGCATTTTCGCCGGATGACGCCGCTGATCCGTCTCCCGGTCGTCCTCGCTGCGGTCCGGGCTGTCAATGATGGCCTGTATCGCTGGAGTGATCGCCGGTTCCCCTGCCTTCAGCGGCGCACTCACGACAAGCAACGAAACGAAAATCGGCAGCGCAATCGATGCGGCTGGCCTTGCCAGTGATTTCCGGAGTTCTCGCAGAAAAATCCTGTTCGGTTTATTGCTCACCATGTGCTTCCCCTTTTCAATTGCCCGGAACCACACCGGGAAAAACCAAGTCAGGTTACTAACCTTCGCAGCAGCTACATTCTACGCGCTGGCAAGACGACCGGAGCACCGCAACAATCATGATGCGCCGGCCTTGTCGAACCCCTAGCGATTCTCGGGTGCGATAACTCTAATCGGTTCGGCGAACCGGTCGTGCGCCTGCACGTCAACCGGTCGGTAACGACGCTCGGTGGACGCCGGTTTATTGCCAAGGAAGTTGCCATTCTTCCAGTCATGCGCCGGGCGCACGGGTCGGGGCGTAAACCCTCCTCCACAATTCGGGCACACGTTGTGAAGGATATGCTCCGCACAAGCCGCGCAAAACGTACACTCGAACGAACAGATGCGCGCCTCCGTTGTGTCTGGGGGCAAGGGCTTGTCGCAATGCTCGCAGCTTGGTCTCAGTTGCAACATCTTTCTTCTCCGAGGTCGATGTACGCAGCGGGAGCAAGGCCGGCGCTGCAGGCCAGGTGTTCGCCACTCATAATTCGATCAGGACCTGCCCTTGCATGAAAGTCACCGCGCCGCCCTTGAGAATGACGCGCGCCCCATTGACTTCACACTCCAGACGGCCGCCGCGCGCGGACACCTGCCGCGCCTGCAAGCGTTGACGGCCAAGGCGTTCTGACCAGTAAGGCGCCAGCGCGCAATGCGCCGAACCGGTCACTGGATCCTCATCGATCCCGGCACCAGGTGCGAAAAAACGGCTCACGAAATCGACGTTGTCGCCAGGCGCCGTCGCAATCACTCCACGCAGATCCAGCGCGCGCAGGATGGAATAATCGGGCGTCAAGGAGCGAACCTGTGCCTCACTGTGAAAAACCGCCATGTAATCCTGGCTCGCCAACACCTCCAAGGGGGATGCGCCGAGTCCTTCCTTGAGGCCTGCTGGCGGTGCGCAAGCCTGCGGCGGCTGCGCCGGAAAGTCCATCGAATAGTCTTTCCCGGCACGCTTCACGATGAGCTCGCCACTGCGAGTGTTGAACGACACCGCTGCACCCGAATAGCCCAGCGACTCGAACAGAATGTGCGCCGACGCCAGCGTTGCGTGCCCGCAGAGGTCGACTTCGGTTGCCGGCGTAAACCAGCGAAGATCGAAACCCTGCCCGGCAGGAACGAAGAAAGCCGTTTCCGACAGATTGTTTTCGGCTGCGATGGACTGGAGCAAACGATCGGGCAACCAGTCGTCGAGCGGACACACCGCTGCCGGGTTTCCCTCGAACAGACAATGTGCAAAAGCATCGACCTGGAATTGCCTGATCTTCATCGCCGTCCCTGGCACAGCCAAACAAAAAACGGGCACCCGCGCGCGGCGAGCGCCTTTGCCGCCGGGCAGCGCGAGAAGAGTTCTTCCCTACGCTGCAGCCCGGTTCGCTTGCGGAGACCGGAACAGGGAAAGCAACTCCGCCTGCTTCGCTCTCCCCTGCTCGACGGAGCGCTCTTTCACGTGACCGTAACCGCGAATGTCTTCCGGAATGCTTGCGATGCGCACTGCAAGAGAATGATTGTCGGCCGAGAGCGCCGCAATCAGTTCGTTCACGACCGCCTCATACTCGGAAATCAATTCACGCTCGGTTCTGCGCTCAGCCGAATAACCAAAAACGTCCAATACCCCGCCGCGCAGGAACTTCAACTTCGCAAGAACCTTGAACGCGCTCAACGCCCAGCCACGGTATTCCGACTTCAACAACTCGCCGGTTTCCGCATTGCGCCTGGCAAATAACGGTGGAGCAAGATGGAAATGCAGCTTGAAATCGCCTTCAAACATGGAGGCAATCTTTTCCGCGAAGGCCCCGTCGGTGTAAAGGCGGGCCACTTCATACTCGTCCTTGTATGCCAGCAATTTGAAGTAGTAACGTGCGACTGCTTCGGAAAGACCGCTTTGCCCCTTCATCCTCGCCTCGGCATCACGCACTTTTTCGACCAGAGCGCGATAACGCCGCGCGTAGTTTTCGTCCTGATAGGCGATGAGAAACTCGACACGCCGCTCCACGATCTCTTCCAGAGTCTCTGATATGCGCAAACTGGTCACGGCCTCGGACCTGGGCGCAATCAGGCGCTCGACGGCGGCCAGATCAACGGCCGCACGCCTGCCCCACAGGAACGCGGTCTGATTCATCTTGACCGCAGTGCCATTGAGTTCGATTGCCGTGTTGATGGCGCCGCTGCTCACCGGAATCAGCCCTTTCTGGTACGACAAGCCGAGCATGAACATGTTGGTGGCAATGGCATCGCCCATTAATGCAGTAGCGATACGAGTCGCTTCAACGAATTGTGCATTCCCTTCACCGACACCTCTGGAAATCGTTCGCTTCAACGATTCCGCGGGGAACTGCATGTCCTTGTTACGGGTGAAATCGCCGGTCATCTGCTGGTGCAGATTCACCACGGCGCGCGTTTGCCCTTCGCGCACCATGTCCATCGACTTTTCACTCGCTGACGTCACGAAGTCACAGCCGACCATGGCTTTGGCGCCGCCGGATCCGAGACGTGCAGTGAGAATGTCCTCAGGCCTGCCGGCGATCTGCAAGTGACTCCAGACAGCGCCGCCTTTCTGGGCAAGCCCGGCCATGTCGAGCGCATTGAACGCCTTGCCTTCGATGTGCGCCGCCATGCCGAGAATGGCACCAATGGTCACCACGCCGGTGCCACCGATTCCGTTGACAAGGATTCCGTAGGCTTCGTCCAGCGCCGGCAGTTCCGGTTCCGGCACCGCCGGGAACAAGGTGTCAACGTTCTCGCCGACCGGCGCCGCCTTGCCTTTTTTCAACTGCCCTCCGTGCACGGTGACGAAGCTCGGGCAGAATCCCTTGACACAGGAATAATCCTTGTTGCAAGAGGATTGATCGATGGTTCGCTTGCGGCCGAACTCGGTATCCAGGGGCGCAACCGAAACACAATTCGACTTGACGCCGCAGTCGCCGCAACCTTCGCACACCAGGTCGTTAATCACCACCCGCTTCGCCGGATCGGGAAACTGCTTGCGTTTGCGGCGACGACGCTTCTCGGCAGCGCAAGTCTGGTCATAGACGATGACGCTGATGCCGGGAACCTCCCGCATCTCCTTCTGCACCTTTTCGTAGTCGTCCCGGTGATACACCTCGACGCCTTCGGAGAATCCCGGATTGGAACCGTACTTGTCCGGCTCGTCCGTGACCACGACCACTTTCCTGGCACCTTCAGCGGCAACCTGCTGGGTAATTTGCGGCACTGTCAGCGGGCCGTCCACGTGCTGGCCGCCGGTCATGGCAACGGCATCGTTGAACAGGATCTTGTAAGTCATGTTCACGCCCGATGCGACCGCCGCGCGCAATGCCAGCAAACCGGAGTGGTAATAAGTGCCGTCGCCGATATTCTGGAACACGTGCGGCGTTTCGACGAAGTGGGCTTCGCCCATCCAGCTGGCGCCTTCGCCGCCCATTTGCGTATAGCCGGCGGTTCGCCGGTCCATCCATTGCGACATGAAATGGCAGCCGATACCGGCCAGAGCCACCGATCCTTCGGGCACGCGAGTGCCGGTGTTGTGTGGGCAGCCGGAACAGAAATACGGGGTGCGCTCCATCGCCGGTTTTTCCGGTTCACGCGCTTGCAGCTTCTCCTGCTCTGCAACGCGAGCGGCGAGTTGCGCATCGTTGCCGAGTTCGAGAAGCCGGCGGCCAATCGCGATCGCGATTTCGTTCGGGTCCAGCGCCGCGTTCGACTGGAAGAGTTCCTTGCCCAGCTCGTCGCGCTTGCCAACGACTGTCGGCATGTTGTCGAGTCCGTAGAGATGCTCCTTGAGCTGGCTTTCCACCAGGCCGCGCTTTTCTTCAACGACGATGAGCTTTTCCAGGCCCTGCGCAAATCGCTGGATGCCGGTGGGCTCCAGTGGCCAGGTCATGGCCACCTTGTACACGCGCAGACCGAGGCGTTTCGCCTCCGCGTCGTCGATGCCGAGATATTGCAGCGCCTGGCGCACATCCAGATAGGATTTGCCGCAGGTGACGATGCCGATACGCGCATCGGGCGCATCGATCACCGCCTTGTCGAGCCTGTTGGCACGCGCAAACGCCTGCACCGCCGCCAGCTTGACCTTGTGCAAACGCGCTTCCTGCTCAAGCGGATGGTCGGGAAAACGAATGTGCACGCCATCTTTGGGCATGGCGAAATCAGTCGGCGTGATAATGCGCACGCGCTCCGGACTCACGTCCACTGTGGCGCTGGCGTCAATCGTGTCCTTCATGCTCTTCAGCCCCACCCAGCAACCGGAGTAGCGTGACAGTGCCCAGCCGATCAGGCCGTAGTCGAGCAATTCCTGCACGCCAGCGGGATTGAGGATCGGAATCATCGCGTCGACCAGCCCGTACTCGCTTTGATGCGCCGTGGTGGAAGACTCGCAGGTGTGATCATCCCCCATCAGCACCAGCACGCCGCCATTGGGATGCGTGCCGGCGAGATTGGCGTGGCGGAAGGCGTCCCCGGTACGGTCCACGCCCGGCCCCTTGCCGTACCAGACACCGAATACGCCGTCGTATTTCGGTTTGCCGTGAAAGCCCATCTGTTGGGTGCCCCAGATCGCGGTCGCAGCGATGTCCTCGTTGACACCGGGCTGGAAAACGATGTTGTGATCCTTGAGGTGCTTGCCTGCCGCCCACAGTTGCTGATCGTAGGCGCCCAACGGGCTGCCACGGTATCCCGATATGTAACACGCCGTATTGAGCCCGCCCGCCTGGTCACGCATATGTTGCATGATGGGCAGGCGCACCAGAGCCTGGGTACCGGTTATGAAAATCCGGCCGTCGGTTACGGTGTACTTGTCGTCGAGCGTGACATTGCGCAAAGCCATCCCATCCAACCTTTCGCTTGCTGATTATGGGCACACACCCGGGAGCGGGCGTGCGGCACCGAAGTCTTCGTATTCTCCCGGAAATCAGGCCCGCCATCCACCCAATAACCACCCCGTGCAGAGGGGAATTCCAGGGGTTTTCAGATCGCCACTGAAGGTGTGGATCGGCCGCGGCCGATTCAGGGCATTGCTCGCAGCAATGCAGGACTTGCAGCGTGACTCGCCGCGCGCTCGCCAACCGTCAAAGGGTTCTTGCGCAAACGGTCGGTGCCTCCCGCAACGTTCGGCATGTCCTGGACCTCTAGAAAAGCACGCCGATGCGCAGTCCCGCCAGAAACGCATTGTCGGCCGCGGGATCCGTTCCGGGATCGATGATGTACTCGAACGTCGGCTGAATCTGCAGCCAGGTGTTCACGCTCGCCGAATAGACGAGAACCAGTTCCGTTTCACTATCGGTGACGGGCTGGCCAGCCAACGCCTGCGCCTGTTGGTACTTGTCGCCGTTGACGGCCGTTGAAAAGCCGATGCCGATCGAATCGTGATCACGCCCCGGAAACAGCCCGCGGTAAACCAGACCGGCGCCGTAGTATCCGGCTACCTGATTGACGTCGTCATCCGCGACTCCGACCCGCACGATGCCGGCCAGCCCCTGACCGGGGCTGCCCTGCTCGGGAACGAGCATGCCCTCGATGAAGCCGTAGAAGCCGCCCGAGCCCTTGCGCTGCAAGGGCGAGCCGCCCGGTTCGGTGTCGAGCAAATCGTCAAAGGTGGTTGTGTAATGCCACGCGCCGAGAACGACCCGCCTGAAACTGCTCTCCGACCGGGTTTCCCAGTCGACCTCGCCGATGGCAAACACACCCTGATCGCTGCTGAAGTCGAGCACGCCCGTGGCCGTGGGATCGTCGGGTTTGCCCGGAACACCGTCGAGCAACGCCAGGCGCACTTTCACTTCTTCCGAAACGTCGTAACGAATCCGGGTTCCGAAAGCAGTCACCGGGAAAATCGATGGCCCGTTCAAGCCGCTTTCGGACAAATCCAGTCCGGTGCCGAAACTGCCGCTGATAAATACGCTCGTGGTGTACTTGGAATCGAATTCGGAATCGACCGCGTAGAAACCCGCCAGAACGCCGAGCCGGTCGTCATACGCGCTTTGTTCGTACCATGCTTCGAGCAGTCTGAACGCGTCGGCTGCGGCGATGTTGCTGGGAGCGTGAACGGACCCTATGACGTCTGCCGGATCGTCGCCCCGCGTGTCCACCACCCACAGGTAGGCGGACCCGCCATCCATGCTCGCCAGTCTTTCCATATCGAATGAAAAACCGGCGCTGAACAAATTCGTGTAGGTTGCTGTTTCGGTGCCGCCCTGGCGAATAAAGAATACGTCTCCGGTATTGCTGAGGTTGATGTCAATGCCGGCTTGCGCCAGCGACCTTCTGCGCCCGCCCCAGTCACCGGTCAAGCCGTCGTCGCACGACTCGCACTGCACCTCGGCTGTTGAGGTACGGCCCGCGTCCAGCTCCTCCTCCGCCGCCAGAGCGCCTGGCTGACCCGCGGCGACCGACAGCAGCAGCGCAGTGAAGGCGCCGCATGGAACTTCCGTGAACGGGGAAAAAAAATTGCCGGGGACTCTTCTCATCTTCGTAAAAAACCCAGACAGAACAATCCTGTCCGGGTTCATGGTTACACAACCGATCCAGGTATCGCCTAGAAAGGAATGTCGTCCTCCATGTCGTCGATACCCCCTGCGGGCGCACTACCGCCGGCCCTGGCGCTTGAGGGCGCATCGTCTTCCGGCATCGCGCGCGCCGTCCCGCCGGAACGTGAACCGAGCATTTGCATGCGGTCGGCAACGATTTCGGTGGTGTAACGCTCCTGTCCTTCCTTGTCGGTCCATTTGCGCGTCTGCAGGCGGCCCTCGAAATACGCTTGCGATCCTTTTTTCAGGTATTCGCCGGCAATTTCCGCCACCTTCCCGAACATCACAATGCGGTGCCATTCGGTTTTTTCCTGTTTCTCACCGCTCTTGTCACGCCAGGTGTCGGTCGTTGCCAGGTTGATATTCACCATCGGATCGCCACTGGGCATGTACCGGACTTCCGGGTCACGTCCGAGGTTACCGACCAGAATCACCTTGTTTACAGAAGCCATACAGTCCCCCTGATCATTTCGAATTGGTTTGCGCATTCATCGGCAAACCCTGCCACCTTGCACAGATTCAGCGCAGCCGCTGCCTATCGCCGAGAATCCGCCGCACGCTACATACTACCAATGTCGGGCAAAGCCCCTAACCGACACTAACGCTGTGTGGCCGCGTCCGCCGGCCGCGGCACCTGCATGCCCGCGGCCATCATCAGCCAAAACAGCGCCACGGCGGCGCAAAACAGAAAAACCGTCGTATTGCCGTAGTGCTGCGCGATCCAGCCGCCGGCCGTGGCCCCAACGAAAGTGCCTACGAACTGCAGCGTACTATATATCCCGATCGCGGTGCCTCTTGCGCTGGCCGGCGCAACGCGGGATACGAGTGACGGCAACGAGGCTTCCAGCAGGTTGAACGCCGCGAAAAACATCACCAGGCCCAATACGGTGAAGGCGAATACGCCTGAGCCGGCCGCCAGCACCACTTCCGCCCCGGCGATCACGATCACGCCGCCGACGAAAGCCGCTTTGCGCGCCCGGCGGCGCTCCGATACGAGCATCACTGGCACCATGATAGCCAGGCTCGCCAACATGACACTCAAGTACAGCTTCCACTGGTCTGTTGCGGGCAGATGCCTGGACAGTTCGAAGGGCAGCACTACGAACATTGCCATCAGCACCCCGTGCAGGGAGAAAATGCCGATATTCAGCCGTAATAGCTGGGGGTCGCGCAGAATCGTTGCCAACGCCACTGGCGGACCCGGCGCATCGCCGTGCTCGCCATGCACCGGGTCAGGAACGAAAAAGCGCACGACCAGTATCGCCACCAGGGCGAGAACTCCCGTCAGGGCGAAAATGCCGGGCACACCCAGCAGTTTTTCCAATGCCGAGCCGGCGATCATGGACACGATGAACGTTGCGCCGATGGTCATGCCGATGATGGCCATCGATTTCGTACGGTGATCCGCGCGGGTCAGGTCCGCGTTGAGCGCGATGACCGCCGACGAAATAGCGCCGGCACCCTGTATTGCGCGGCCTATCGCAACGGCGTAGAGATTATCGGCCAACGCCGCGATCAGGCTTCCCGCCGCGAACACCAGCAAACCCAGATAGATGGTGCGCTTGCGCCCCCAGCGATCCGACAGACGGCCTAGCGGCAGTTGAAAAAAAGCCTGCGTCAGGCCATAGACACCTAGCGCGATACCAATGAGGGTGTGGCTGTCGCCACCGTGAAGGTTGCGCGCGTAAGGCGCAAAAACCGGAAGAATGATGAACATTCCCAGCATGCGCAAGCCAAATACACTCGCAAGTCCCAGGCTCGCTCGCAGCTCCAGGGGCGACATTCGATCCGGGGACTGCATCAACAAACGTGGCTGAGTAAGCGCTTGGGAATAAACCGAAGTCCAGTATAGTAACAGGTTAGCCACCGGCGAATGACGCGCCGGAGTGATGCGATGGAGCAAGCCGGTGGAGTATCGATTACGCCGGGGAATCCGACGGCCGCGGAAGCCGATGGCGTCCGCCGCGCACTGTTGCCAATTCACGCACATTGGTAGTTGCCGGCTTTCGAGCGACCGGTGACGGCATATCGAAGCCCCGGGGCGGCGGTGAGCCGTCGCAGCGCCGGACGCGAAAGCGAGGACAACCGGCGCCTGGAACGAAGCACAGGGAATTTCAACCTCGGCGTCACGTCAAAGGCATAGGTAAACGAACGGAATCAATGGACCTTATCCGCACGCGTGGTGCACGCACCCACAATCTGAAGAATATCAACGTCGACTTGCCCCGCAACAAGCTGGTGGTAATTACCGGCTTGTCCGGTTCGGGCAAATCCTCGTTTGCTTTCGACACACTCTATGCCGAGGGACAGCGCCGGTACGTCGAATCGCTGTCCTCATACGCACGCCAGTTTCTCGAGATCATGGAGAAGCCTGACGTCGATCTGATCGAAGGCCTGTCACCCGCGATCGCCATCGAACAGAAGGCAAGCGGCCACAATCCGCGTTCGACCGTCGGCACGGTGACGGAGATACATGACTACTTGCGTTTGCTCTATGCGCGTGTAGGAGAGCCGCAATGCCCTGACCACAAGCTCAGGTTGTCGGCACAGACGATTTCACAGATGGTGGATCACGTACTTGAATTGCCGCCGGAAACGGCGCTGATGATCCTTGCGCCGGTTGTGGTCGGGCGCATGGGCGAAAACACCATGTTGTTTGACGATCTGCGTGCCCAGGGATTCGTGCGAGTGCGGGTTGACGGCGAAGTGTTCGAACTGGAACACGCGCCAAAGCTGTTAGCGCGCCAGAAGCATACGATCGAGATCGTTGTCGACCGGGTAAAGATCCGCCCGGACATGAAACAACGGTTGGCGGAATCGTTCGAAACGGCCTTGCGGCATTCGGAAAACCGGGTGCTTGCCGTAGAAATTGAAAGCGGCAAGGAACACCTGTTCTCGACGCGCTTTGCCTGCCCGGTGTGCAGCTATTCGTTACCGGAGCTGGAACCGCGGCTTTTCTCATTCAACAATCCGCTTGGCGCCTGTCCGCGCTGCGACGGGCTCGGCCAGATCACCGTATTCGATCCGGAGCGCATTGTTGCATTCCCGGGGTTATCGCTGGCCGCAGGCGCAATCAGGGGATGGGACCGACGCAACCAGTTCTATTTCCAGATGCTCGCGAGTCTCGCAGCGCATTACGACTTTGATATCGACACACCATTCGAGCAACTGCCCGAAAAGGTGCGCGATGTCGTGCTGTTCGGGTCCGGCAGGGAAAAGCTCAAATTCGCCTACGTTGGCGAACGCGGCAATCGCCACCAGCGCGAGCACACATTCGAAGGCATCGTCCGCAACCTCGAGCGCCGCTACCGGGAAACCGATTCGAGCGTGGTGCGCGAGGAACTCGCCAAGTACATCGCCAGCCGGCCTTGTCCGGAGTGCGAGGGCTCGCGCCTGCGCAGCGAAGCACGCCACGTATTCGTCGGCGGAAGGACGATACACGAAGTCAGTAATCTCACTCTGCGCCAGTCACAGGCTTTTTTCGCCGAACTGACACTCGAAGGAGCGCGCCAGGCGATTGCGGAAAAGATCAATCGGGAAATCACCGGCCGCATCGGATTCCTGAATAACGTGGGACTGGGTTACCTGAGCCTGAACCGCTCGGCCGACACGCTTTCAGGCGGCGAGTCCCAGCGAATCCGTCTCGCCTCGCAGATCGGGTCGGGGCTGACCGGCGTCATGTACGTCCTCGATGAGCCTTCCATCGGTTTGCATCAACGTGATAACGGGCGTTTGCTGGATACGCTGAAACACTTGCGCGATCTGGGCAACTCGGTGATCGTCGTGGAACACGATCTGGAAGCCATTCTCGCTGCCGACCACGTGGTCGACATGGGTCCGGGTGCCGGAGAGCATGGCGGCGAAGTGGTCGCGCACGGTACTCCTGCGCAGATCGCCGCTTCCGAACGTTCTCTCACCGGTCAATATCTGAGCGCACGACGCCGAATCGATCTGCCGTCACTGCGCCATCGGCCCGACCCAAAACGAACGCTGACACTGACCGGCGCCCGCGGAAACAACCTCAAGGACGTCACGCTGAACCTGCCGCTCGGCCTGTTCGTCTGCGTCACCGGCGTATCGGGCTCCGGCAAGTCGACCCTCATCAACGACACCCTTTACCGTGCCGTCTCGCGCCACGTTTACGGTTCGTCGCACGAGACCGCGCCGTTTACGGACATCGAAGGCCTCGAACAGATCGACAAGGTCGTCAATGTTGACCAGAGTCCGATCGGACGCACGCCACGCTCCAACCCGGCAACCTACACCGGCATTTTCACGCCGGTACGCGACCTGTTTGCGGGTGTGCCGCTGGCCCGCGAGCGCGGTTATGGCGCCGGGCGCTTCTCGTTCAACGTCAAGGGCGGGCGATGCGAAGCCTGCCAGGGAGATGGCGTCACGAAGGTGGAAATGCATTTCCTGCCTGACATTTTCGTACCGTGCGACGTATGTCACGGCAAGCGGTATAACCGGGAAACGCTGGAGATCCGCTACAAGGGCTGCAACATTCATGAAGTTCTGGAAATGACCGTTGAGCAGGCCAGAGCGTTCTTCTCTTCGGTGCCAGCCATCCTGCGCCGACTCGATACGCTGGTTGACGTTGGTCTTGGTTATGTGCGTCTTGGTCAAAGCGCGCCAACGCTGTCCGGAGGCGAAGCGCAAAGGGTCAAGCTGGCTCTCGAACTGTCCAAGCGCGATACCGGCAAGACGCTCTACATTCTGGATGAGCCAACGACCGGGTTGCATTTCCGGGACGTCGAAATGCTGCTCGGGGTTCTGCACCGCCTGCGCGACCACGGCAACACCGTCGTGGTCATCGAGCACAACCTGGACGTTATCAAGACTGCTGACATGATCATCGACCTCGGCCCCGAGGGCGGCGAAGAAGGCGGCCATATCATTGCCACCGGCACCCCCGAGGAAATTGCGCAGGACCAGACCAGTCACACCGGACGTTATCTGCGAATAGCATTGGCCGATCACGGTCGCAGTCTGATAAAGCAATCAGCATGAAGAGCCGCCTGCCCGGCATGATCGGCAGGCTACCGGTCTGGGGTATCCCTGAAACCTCAAACGAAAAAGCCGGCACGCGGCCGGCTTTTTCTTGATGCGGACGGAGTGAGTACGCCGTTCGCTACTTGGCCGTTTCCTCCGCCTCTTCCGGGCGATCCATCAGCTCGACCAATGCCATCGGCGCATTATCGCCCTGGCGGAAGCCGAACTTGAGAATGCGCAGATAACCGCCGTTGCGGTTGGCATAACGCGGGCCAAGTTCGTCAAACAGCTTCACCACGATGTCGCGGTCGCCCAGGCGCGCAAAGGCCAGGCGACGATTGGCAACCGAAGGCTTCTTGCCCAGCGTAATGATTGGCTCGGCCACGCGGCGCAGTTCCTTCGCTTTCGGCAGAGTCGTCTTTATTACTTCGTGCCGCAACAGCGAGTTGGTCATGTTGCGCAACATCGCCTGGCGATGAGCACTGGTGCGGTTCAGTTTGCGCAGTCCGAGTCGGTGACGCATTGTTGTATCCCCTTATTTCAGTTCAGACTGATGCTGTTTCCAGGCCGGATGGCGGCCAGTTTTCAAGTTTCATTCCCAGCGTCAGCCCGCGAGCAGCCAGAACTTCTTTTATTTCATTGAGCGACTTGCGGCCGAGATTCGGCGTCTTGAGCAACTCGGTCTCGGTGCGCTGAATCAGATCACCGATGTAATAAATGTTTTCCGCCTTCAGGCAGTTCGCAGAGCGCACGGTCAACTCGAGGTCATCCACCGGGCGCAGCAGGATCGGATCGACTTGCGGCGTCTTTGGCGCTTCAATCGGCGCAGGCGTGCCTTTCAGATCGGCGAAGCTGGCAAGCTGCTCCATCAGGATGCGCGCGGCGTAACGGATTGCTTCTTCCGGCTCCACCACGCCGTTGGTCTCGATGTCGACTACCAGCTTGTCGAGGTCGGTACGCTGCTCGACCCGGGCACTTTCGACCGCGTAGCTCACGCGCCGTACCGGACTGAACGAAGCATCCAGCAGCAAGCTGCCGATGCTGCGGTTTTCCTGCGAATTCTCACGCACATTGGCCGGGACGTAGCCGGTGCCGCCTTCGACCTTGATCTGCATGTCGAGCTTTCCGCCTGGCGCAAGATGGGCAATGACGTGGTCCGGGTTGACGATTTCCACATCATGCGAGCTCTCGATGTCGCTCGCACGCACTTCACCCTCACCTTCTTTTTTCAGGTTAAGTACGGCTTCATCGCGGTTATGCAGCTTGAGGACGACGCCCTTCAGATTCAGCAGGATATCGACCACATCTTCCTGAACGCCGTCGATCGCGGAATACTCATGGAGCACGCCCGCGATCTTTACCTCCGTCGGCGCGAAACCGGGCATCGAGGACAGCAGCACGCGGCGCAGGGCATTGCCCAGAGTATGTCCATAACCGCGCTCGAAAGGCTCCATTGTGACCTTGGCCTGGCCGGCACCGGTAGATCGGACATCGATAATTCGCGGCTTGAGGAAGCTGCTTTGCATAGATTCGACCCTTTACAAAGTTTCGAAAATTCCCGCCTTCGAAACCATTCGGGTTTCGAAGGCAAAAACTGATTAATTACTTGGAATAAAGTTCGACGACCATTGATTCGTTGATGGTCGCAGGCAACTCGGAGCGCTGCGGGAGAGCCTTGAAGGTGCCTTTGAGCGCCTTGATATCGACCTCGATCCACTCCGGGTAACCGCGGCTCTCGGCGGCCTCGACGGCCGCCTTGATGCGCAACTGCCCCTTGGATTTTTCAGCCACCTCAATGACGTCGCCCGCGCGAACCTGATAGGAAGGTATGTTCACGCGCTTGCCGTTCACCATGATGCCGTTGTGCCGGACAACCTGGCGCGCCTCAGTGCGCGAAACACCGAACCCCATGCGGTAGACGACCGAGTCCAGCCGGCTCTCGAGGTCCTGCAGCAGGGTTTCGCCGGTCACGCCTTTCTTGCGCGCGGCCTCCTTGTAACCCTTGCGGAACTGCCGTTCGAGCACACCGTAAATCCGGCGGATCTTCTGCTTTTCGCGCAACTGCCGGCCAAAGTCGGAAATGCGCACATTCTTCTGTCCGTGCTGGCCCGGCGCGTAAGAACGGCGCTCGATGGCACATTTGTCAGTGAAGCATTTCTCACCTTTCAGGAAGAGTTTTTCGCCTTCCCGGCGGCACTGTCTGCACTTGGGATCAAGATTTCTGGCCACGTGTACTCTCCTTAGATGCGGCGCTTTTTGGGCGGACGGCACCCGTTATGCGGAACCGGCGTTACATCCGAAATGCTGGTGATCTTGAATCCGACGGCGTTAAGCGCGCGCACGGCCGATTCGCGCCCCGGACCCGGGCCCTTGATGCGCACTTCGAGGTTCTTTACGCCACAATCCTGCGCCGCGCGGCCGGCCTGCTCGGCAGCAACCTGCGCCGCAAATGGCGTGCTCTTGCGCGAGCCCTTGAAGCCGCTTGAACCTGAAGTCGCCCAGGACAAGGCATTGCCCTGACGGTCGGTAATCATAATGATCGTGTTGTTGAAGGACGCGTGAACATGTGCGACGCCTTCCGCCACGTTCTTCTTGACCTTCTTGCGCACCCGGCTGGTTGCTTTTGCCATCGTTG
>Ga0111144_1015_pt1 | contig 21571 bp, 19 predicted proteins | sample DeeMarSeWOR28_12_FD_80235 | JGI IMG/M metagenome (GOLD analysis project Ga0111144, IMG submission 80235) | Betaproteobacteria bacterium SG8_40
GAAACCATCGGGTCTGCACGCCGTAGACGAAGTCCGGCATCAACAGCAGGAACAGCACCCAGACAAAGTAGATTCCGGCGCTGATGATGCTGCACCACATGAAAAAAGCGGTAAGCGTTTCAATGTTCATGGTCCCCTCCTGCTCTTTCAATCGACTCCCGGCTACGGGTGTCACTCCGGCGTTTGTGTTGGCCCGAGGAGATGATCCCGGGTCAACCGGGCGCGGCGCATCTGCACTTGAGCCGAGTGATCCATGTAAGGGTGAGCAAAGGCGGCATCGTCAATCGTTTCCGCGCCCAGCGCGGCGGCCTGTTCCCTCAGTTCCCGCGTTTGCCCGGCAGAGAGAACCTGATCCCGTTTCCCGGTAATGACCAGCAGCTTCGTAGCGATACCTGGCGACAAATGCCTCACCGGGTCGATTCTGCCGGGACAGCCATATGTCGACATCCTGCTCGGACTGGAATCGATCACCGCGGCATCGAAATCAACGCCGGAGCCGATCACGTTCATCATGACCATGCCGCCCAGTGACACGCCATAGAGCAACTTGCGGTGGTACTTGCCGTTCAGGTCGGTAACGATTTCCCGATAATCCTCGATGATGGCATTGATCCTGCGCTTTCCCTCCGACAAGCCGTAGCCCCGATAATCGTAGATAAAGGCATCATAGCCATGGGCGCCATACACCGACAGTTCACGGACCATGCGATCGGCAATCATGGCGTTGCCCAGCGCCATCAACACGTAGCCTTCCGGTTTGACCGGTTTTCCGTTCCCATCGTGAGCCCGCACCTTGTAGCCACTCAATGTCTTGCCATCGCCAGTCATGAAGCTGACCGCTTCGATGCCGGGATCGTTTGCCAGCCGGGTCGGATCAGCGCGCGGCGCCATCGCACTCCAGAGCCAGAAAACCAGCGGTTCCTTGACTTTGCCGCAAATGGCGGATTCCCTGTCCACGGGCTTGCCCTCTTCAGCGGCAGCCTGAACGGTCATGACAGACAGCGCGGTCAGTGAGAACAGAAGCATTCGGAACATTCGGGTTGATTGTCCTTGCTGGTGCGTCGACACGGCGTTCCTGCACTCTTTCCTCTCTGCCGGAGAAACCCCGCCGCGGCCCGCTTCGGATTTCGCCTCGCAAACCGGTTGCTTCGTTGAAAACGTGTTGGCTCCTTTCACAAGCACGCTTTTGCCAAACCCGCTCATCACGTGTGCCTGCCCGGTCCTCGATTGACGTTAGCCACTCGGCGCGCGAAAATTCCAAGATGATTGTTGCTTTGTACCCCATTATCGCAGGACGACTTTAAGGAGAAAGAGAGATGGTGTTTTCCCGCTACAGGATACTCGCAGTCGTGATGGCCACCGTTCTGGTGACCGCATGCGCACCGACCATGGTCCGCAACGTAACCGATGCTCCCGTTGTCAGCAACAAGGCGTCCCTGACGCTTGACGATGTCCGCGTCGCGATCACGCGGGCCGGTACCGGCCTGGGATGGATCATGATCGAAGAGCGACCGGGCTTGATCAAGGGTACGCTGAAGCTACGCAGTCATGAGGCAATCGTCGATGTAACCTACGACACGTCGGCCTACAGCATCCAGTACGCTGACAGCACCAATCTCAATTACAACGAGAGCAAGGGCACTATTCACAAGAACTACAACGGCTGGATCCAGAACCTCGAGAACGCCATTGAACGAGAGCTGTCCGCACTGATGTAATCGGGGCATCACCAGGCCCTTGCCTTGAAGAAAACCGGCAGTGCAGATTCCGGCTCGGACCGCTTTCAGCGCACGTCCGAGCCGAACTCGTCTTCGTAGTCGTCGATCGCCGCCTGGATCACCTTTTTCGCATGTTCAAAACCGTAAGCCGGCCCGATGGAAACCTTGCTTTCTTCACCCGGGACCAGCTTGTAGGTCATGAAGTAGTGGCGCATTCTTTCGATGAGCGCCTCCGGCAAGTCGATAATGTCGTCGACGGACGCCCAGAGCGGGTCGTTTTGCAGAACCGCGATGATCTTGTCGTCTGCCTCACCATGGTCGAGCATCGGCAATCCGCCGACAACGCGCGCATTGAGCAAGATTTCGGTTTTTGAAATGGGACGTTCGCTAAGCACACAGATATCCAGCGGATCACCGTCTCCGCGAAGCGCCTCCTTCATCAACGCGCCAACCCTGTCCCCGCAGAAGGTCTTCGGGATAAATCCGTAAAGCGTCGGATGCTGTGATGACGACCGTTGAGGCCTGTCAACCCGGAGATAACCGGTGGTCTTGTCTACCTCGTATTTGACCAGATCGAACGGACAGATTTCGATGAACGCGTGGACGACCCGGGGTGGCTCAGGCCCCAGATCAAGGCCGTGCCAGGGATGCGGACGCCATCTGTAGAAAGGCTTCGGGAACGGTTTGTTCATATCGGCATACTTTCCTGAAAATCGAATACGGTTTTACGTCGCGCCTCGGCGCTCGCCCTTCTCTTCCGGCGCTTACGCAGCTGATGGCGAACCGTACACGTTGCCACCCTGTCCGCCGGAGACCGCTACGGGGCAAGGATGCCGGATCATCGCCCGGCGCCGTTCCTGGTCATCTCCACGAGTGCAGCGACCTCCTGTACCGACAGCTGTTTGAGTTCCCCGTACGCCGCGGCGGTGTACTGCCGCTCCCCCGTGCCCTTGCTCTGCAGCACGTAACCGTCGGAACGCGCCATGAACCGGAATACAAACGGATTCGCCGGGCTTCCCGGAGCCGACACGATCACGACGCTACGCCCGTCTTCACAACTGTAGACCAACCATTTCGTGTTTCCGTAGGTCTGCTCCACCGGGCCGACACTGCAGGTCAGGGGCAGCGCAGCGGTGCTGTCATCGCCGTGTGCGCAAACTGACGCAAACATTGCCAGACACATCGCTGTGGTAATCAAGCCGGCTTTCATGCGTGCCCTCGCTTCACGTTGTCCCGATCATTCCCCGACATCAATCGCATGACGCAATCCTCGCTCCGCGCCACTGCAGGGCAGAACGCCTGATGCCAAAAGCGCGACTGCGCATGATTGATGCACCCTCCTGCAACATCCGGCCCTGCCACCCGATTTCAATCAACCGGCCGCCTCTTGCACAAGATAAAGTAGTGGAATGAATTTGGCGAATGAAATCTCTTCTCCACGTTCAGCCCACAAGATTCGATATCCCTCAGAACCTTCCTGAGCGAAAAACCTTTTCGCCCGATTTCCCAGAAATGCACCGCCCACGGAAACTCCTGCATGTATTCTTCGCGGTAGCGTCGATTAGGAAGATTGCTGGGAACGTAGAAATCAAACTGCCTGATGTATCGTTTCTGCTGTCCGCTCTGGAGATTCAGTTTCAGGCTGAAGCCTTTGCACGAAAACGGCAGACTGATAAAGACATAATTCTTCGACAGTGCACTCAAGGTTCCCAGATGCCTGGTGAAATCCTCGTAGGGAAAATGTTCCAGCACCTGGAACGCGCATGTGAGGTCATAACGCTGGCCAATCGTATCCGGGTCAAGCGAGCGGAAATCGGCCTTGATTGTCGGTTGGTGCGCATCCTCGAAATCCAGAGTGTCGTAGCGGTATCCGACATCCCGCAAGTTCCTTGCGGCATAACCTTCGCCATGCCCGACTTCAAGAATGGTCTTGACGCCACTCAAGGACTTTATGGTCTGCATCTGCAGCAAATACGAATCGGCGTGCGCAGGTGAAAGAAATTTTCCCTTGTTGATCGTCTTACCGCTCGCCATCTGATCCAGTGCGACCGGAGCGTGCGGCTCATCGAACATCTTTATCGAACGGTCATAGGACATTGTCAGTCTCTACAGAAAAGACACTGCACCGTGCACCTCGTAATTCCTTCCGATAACCAATCGTATCCTCACGACACGACCCGCCCATTTGGTGCCCGGCTGAAGACAGCTTAGCCGACAGTTTCTCACACATGCTCCCCGTCGCGAGGCGGTCGGCGGCGCTTTTCCGCGGCCGTAGCGGTTATCTTGCCTTCCCCGTTGTACGGCACCCGGTCGCGCAACTGGATGGCACGCTGACTAACACGGCCTGAACATGACTGGCGGATTGCGGCAGATGGGCCTGGGGGCATCGGCGAAGCGTCCATTGGGCGCAATTTCATTCATCAACGCGCGTGGCTCCGAGATACTCCTGCGCCATCTCCTCGGTGAGAATCTCCAGCATCACGCGGTTTTCTATCCAGAATTCAATGACACGAAAAGAACCGCGGGACAGTTCGATGGCCCGCCATCCCTCCCGCTCGGCGATGGCTTCGATTTCGGCTTTGCTTCGGCGAACGGAAACCGCGGCATGCGTGGCCGTAAATCCCGAAACGCCGTCGTTGTGCCTGAACCTTGCCTGACCGGATCCCGCATCGGGGAGCAATTCGGTACCAAGGGGAAAAACCTCGATGGCCGTTCCATGCTCATCGGCCGCCCAGGCAATATAGGAATCCTTGTAGGGCCCGAACTCGGTCAGCTTGCCGCCGAGAACCTCGCACAGGACCTGGGCAACATGGCGTGGATTTTCAACCGGAATCGAAAGATGATGGATCATTACTCTCTCCGAACGTGGTTGCCCACTTTCAGTGGCAATCAATTACCAACACTTGTCTTTGGCAGCCACGCGCATTGCGGTCAGTCAGAACCATTTGTCCTGCATTTCCAGACAGGTCAGGTCGCGATTGTGCAGCAGGTCGAACCAGTGCTCCGTCCTGGGCAGTTCCCAGCGGAAAAAATAGGTGCAGGCCTGCAGCTTGCCCTGGTAGAAATCGCGATCTTCCGGAGTCTCCGGGCCAAGGTGCTTCACCGCAACCATCGCCTGGCGTAGCCATACCCAGGCAATCACGGTGTGTCCGACGAGATTGAGATAGACCGACGAGTTGGCCAGCGCCAGTTCGCTTTCGCCGCGGTCAATCACGCACAACAGGTCGCGCGTGATTTCCATGATGCGGTCGAGCGCCTCGAGCAGGGACTTTCCGCAACTCTGCAACTCTTCAGAGTGGCATTTCGATGCTTCTCGCACGGTGGCATGGACTTCGCGCGCCAGCAACTGGATCGCCGCGCCGTCCTGCATGCCCGCCTTGCGCCCGAGCAGATCGATTCCCTGGATGCCGTTGGTGCCTTCATGTATCGGGTTCAACCGGTTGTCCCGGTAGAACTGTTCCACCGGAAACTCACGCGTGTAGCCATAACCGCCGTGCACCTGTATCGCGAGACTGTTGGCTTCGAGACAGAATTCCGACGGCCATGCCTTGGCAATCGGGGTGAGCATTTCCAGCAACAGGCGCGCATCGGTGCGCGCGTTCTCGTCCGGGTTGTGCTGCTGGTCGTCCACCAGCCGCGCGCACATCAGGCACAAGGCGAGCGCGCCTTCGGCTGCCACTTTCTGCGCCAGCAGCATGCGCCGCACATCCGCGTGATCGACGAGCGGCACCTGACCCTGCGCCGGGTCCTTTGCCCCGGGCAGCCGGCCCTGGGTACGGTCGCGCGCATAGCCGAGCGCATGGAGGTAACCCGTGTAACCCAGCACGGCGGCGCCCATGCCGACGCCGATACGCGCTTCGTTCATCATGTGGAACATGCACGCAAGGCCGCGGTTGGGCTCACCGATCAGTTCGGCCCAGGCGCCCTCGCCCTCACCGAAATTCAGCACACAGTTGGTGGTGCCGCGAAATCCCATTTTGTGGTTCAGCCCGGCGAGCGCGACTTCGTTACGCGCGCCGGGGCTGCCGTCTTCATTGACACGAAATTTGGGCACGATGAACAACGAAATCCCTTTTACCCCCGGCGGCGCACCCTCGATGCGCGCCAGCACCAGGTGAATGATGTTTTCCGACAGTTCGTGATCACCGCCGGAAATCCACATCTTGCTGCCGCGCAATCGGTAACTGCCGTCCGCTTGCGCCACCGCGCTACAGCGAATGTCGGCGAGTGACGATCCGGCCTGTGTTTCCGACAGGCACATGGTTCCGAAAAATCGCCCCGACCGCAGTCCCGGCAAATAGCGGTCTTTCTGCCCGGCAGTGCCGAAAGTCTGGATCAGGTTGCCGTTGGCGATGGTGAGAAACGGATAGGCCGCCGTTGACACGTTGGCCGCGTTGAACCACGCGAGACAGGCTTGCGCAACGGTCCACGGCAATTGCATGCCGTTCTCCCCGAAGTCCTGCGTCGCGGAAAGAAAACCGGCGTCATTGAATTCGCGCAGCGCTTCGGCCACTTCCGGAATCATGCTCACGCGCTTGCCGTCGAACGTCGGCTCGTTGAGATCGGCTTTTCGATTGTGAGGCGCGAACTTGTCGGTGGCGATCTTTGACGCGGTTTCGAGGGCGGCATCGAACGTCTCGCGCCCGTGCTCGGCAAAACGCGGCCAGTTGGTCAGCGATTCGACATCGAGCAGTTCATAGAGAATGAATTCGATATCGCGGGAGTTGAGGATTCTGGAATGCATAACGATCAGTGGGAGATAGTGTGCCAGTTGCCAACGGCCAAAGAGCAATTAACCACCAAGCTCACCAAGACCACCAAGACCACCAAGAACGCGACTGATCGATCAGGAATACTTGGTGCTCTTGGTGTGCTTGGTGGTCGTCATCCATTCGTCGTGCTCCGCGCCTGAATGCTCGCTGTGCGATACGCCCGGGTCAGCGCAATCAAACCACTTCAAACAGACCCGCCGCCCCCATGCCGCCGCCGATGCACATCGTCACGACGACGTGTTTGGCGCCGCGACGCTTTCCTTCAATCAGCGCGTGGCCGACCAGACGGCTGCCGCTCACGCCATACGGGTGACCGAGTGCGATGGCGCCACCGTTCACGTTCAGCTTGTCGTTCGGAATGCCGAGTTTGTCGCGGCAGTAGATTACCTGCACGGCAAAGGCCTCGTTCAGTTCCCAAAGGTCGATGTCTTCGACCTTCATGCCGGCGCGCTTGAGCAGTTTCGGCACGGCATACACGGGCCCGATACCCATTTCGTCAGGTTCCAGTCCCGCCACCGCGAAGCCGCGGAACACGCCCATGGGCGTAAGGCCCTTGCTCGCCGCCATCTTGTCGCTCATCACGACCTGCGCCGATGCGCCGTCGGAGAACTGGCTGGCATTGCCGGCGGCAATCACGCCGCCCTCGATCGCCGGCTTGATCTGCGATACGCCTTCGTAGTTGGTGCCGGGGCGGATGCCCTCGTCGGCTGAGGCCGTGACTTCCTTGATGCTTTCCTGGCCGGTGTCCTTGTCGACGATTTTCATCTTGGTCGTGATCGGCACGATCTCGTCGTCGAACCTTCCCTCGGCACGCGCTTTTTCCGCCTTGTTCTGGCTGTCCACGCCGTAGCGGTCCTGCACCTCGCGCGCGATGTTGTAGCGCTTGGCGACATTTTCCGCGGTCGCCAGCATCGGCCAGTAGATTTCCGGCTTGTGACGATGCAGCCATTCGTCTTCCGCCATGTGCTTGTTCGCTTCATTCTGCACGCAGGAGATCGATTCGACGCCACCGGCAACGTAAATGCCGTCCTCGCCAGCCAGTACCCGTTGCGCGGCGAGCGCCACGGTCTGCAGCCCGGAGGAGCAGAACCGGTTCACCGTCATGCCGGAAACCGTGACGGGCATGCCGGCGCGCAGGGCGATCTGCCGGGCAATGTTGCCGCCGGTTGCGCCTTCGGGCGTTGCGCACCCCATGATGACGTCTTCGATCTCGCCCGGATCGAGCTTTGCACGTTCGACTGCCGCGGCGGCAGCGTGCGCGCCCAGCTTCGCCCCATGCGTCATGTTCAGGGCGCCGCGCCAGCTCTTGCACAGCGGCGTGCGAGCGGTTGAAACGATTACAGCATCAGCCATTGCTTATTCTCCAGTCTTGTTCAGTTCCAGCTTCCACCATCAAGCGTTGAACTTGCCGCCGTCCGCGGCGAGTTTTTCGAGCAGCTTTGCAGGTTTCCAGTGTACGCCCAACGGGTTCTCGGCGAAGTGGCGAATACTCTTGAGCACTTTATCCAGACCGACGAGGTCGGCATAGAACATCGGGCCGCCGCGATAGCGCGGAAACCCGTAGCCGAACGCGTAAATGACGTCGATGTCGGAGGCGCGTTGGGCAATGCCCTCGTCGAGAATCGCCGCTGCTTCGTTCACCAGAGAATAGAGCAAGCGCTCGACAATTTCCTCGTCGCTGATGTCGCGGCGCTCGATGCCTTTTTCGCGCGATTCCGCAACGATCAACGCCTCGATCTCCTCGTCCGGAATCGCCGCGCGGCTGCCCTTTTCATAGCGGTAGTAACCGGCACCGGTCTTCTGGCCGAAGCGGCCTTTCTCGCAGATGAGGTCGGCAATCCTGACGTAGCGCGCATCGGCGGGCCGCGTCGCGGCCTGGCGCTTTCGAATCGCCCAGCCGATATCCAGGCCGGCAAGATCGCTCATGCGAAAGGGCCCCATTGCAAATCCGAACGCTTCGATCGCGCCATCGACCTGCTTCGGGAGCGCACCTTCTTCGAGCAGGTAGCCCGCTTCCTTCAGATAGGTGTGGATCATGCGGTTGCCGACGAAGCCGTCGCACACGCCGACGCAAACCGGCACCTTGCCGATGGTTTTGCCGAGCTTCATGCTGGTGGCGAGAACATTCTTTGCCGTGTTTGCGCCGCGCACGACTTCGAGCAGGCGCATGACATTGGCCGGGCTGAAAAAGTGCAGGCCGATCACCGACTCGGGCCGGGATGTCGATGCTGCAATCTCGTTGACGTCCAGCGTCGAGGTGTTGGTCGCGAGAATGGCGCCTGGTTTGGCGATCGCATCGATTTTTTCGAACACCTCTTTCTTGACGTCCATTTCTTCGTACACCGCTTCGATGACGATGTCTGCCTTTGAAATCGACTTGAAATCAATCGACGGCGTGATCAGCGCCATGCGCTTGTCCATTTCTTCCTGCGACAGCCGCCCCTTGGACACGGTTGCCGCATAGTTCTTGCGGATGATGCCGAGCCCTCGATCGAGCGCCTCCTGCGACGCCTCGACCATGGTCACGGGTATGCCGGCATTGGCGAAGTTCATGGTGATGCCGCCGCCCATGGTGCCGGCGCCGATCACCGCCGCTTTCTCGATCGGGATCAACTGCGTATCGGCCGGCACGTCGGAAATCTTCGCCGCCTGCCGCTCGGAGAAAAACAGATGGCGCAGCGCTTTCGACTCATTTGACTTGACGAGCTTGCCGAACTCGGCACGCTCGACGCCAAGCGCCTTGTCGAAGGGCAGCGTCAGCGCCGCCTTGATGCATTCGACAATGGCGAGCGGTGCGGGATAGCCGCGCCATCTCTTGCCGACGCTCTGGCGTGCCGCTTCGATGAATTCATCGGTGTTCTGTTCGAGCGCCGCCGTCAACTGGCTCGCCCGGCGCACCGTCTTGCCTTCACGCAGCGCGCGCTTGCTCCAGGCGAGTGCCGCTTGCAAAAGATCGCCCTTGACGATCTCATCGATGATTCCCAGCTCCAGTCCCTCGTCGGCTTTGATGGGGTCGCCGTTCACCATGAAATCGAGCGCGCGCTCGGCGCCGATGATGCGCGGCAGCCGCTGGGTGCCGCCGGCCCCGGGCAGGATGCCGAGCTTGACCTCGGGCAACGCCAAAAGCGTGTTGGCAGAAGCAACGCGGTAATGACAGGCCAGCGCCAGTTCCAAACCACCGCCCATGGTGGGTCCGGATAGCGCGGCGAAAATCGGCTTGGTGACCGTATCCATGTAGGCCAGCAAATCGGGAAGCGTCGCCAGGCCTGGCTCATGCGGCTTGCCGAATTCGGTAATGTCGGCACCGCCGGAGAAATTCCTGCCGCCGCCGATGAGCAGAAAACCGCTCACGTGATGGTCGTGTTCGCCCTCCTTGATCGCATCGAGTATGCCCTGCAGCACGCCCTTGTTCACCGACAGGGCGTTGACCGGCGGATTGTTGAGCGTAATGACTCCGACCGGGCCTTGCACTTCGTAACTTACATAATCAGACATTGTGTCTCCTTCGCAGCGGAGCATACGCATCGCGATACAAACCACATACCGGTGTGAACATCTACCGGTGCAGGCACATTACGGCGCGCGCGCATACCGGAGCCGGCATGCAGCTAGCCATATGTGCCGCGCGATAACGCAGCCGCCAAACCAAACATTTCCACGCTGCGCGTGCAGCGCGGTCGAAACCCTTCGGCCTCCCCGCCAGAGCATCAGCGCAGGAAGGCCGGGCAGATCCAGGCCCTCAGACCTCGAGCCACTCCTTGCGAACGGACTCGTTAGCACGCAAATCTTCCGGCGAGCCTTCGAACACGATGCGCCCGTGACCCATGACATAAACGCGCTGCGAAATGCGCAACGCGATGGTGAGTTTCTGCTCGACCAGCAGGATGGACACGCCACGATTGCGAATCTCCTCGAACAGATGCGCCATCTGTTCGACGATTTTCGGCGCGAGACCTTCGGTCGGCTCGTCAATCATCACCAGATCGGGATCTCCCATGAGCGTGCGACAAAGGGTCAGCATCTGCTGCTCGCCCCCCGAGAGCACTCCGGCCGGGGCCGCGGCGCGTTCTCGCAGCCGCGGAAAAAGATTGAACATGTCTTCTTCGGACCACCGCCCCGACTGCCGCGTGCCCTTCATGCCGAGCAGCAGGTTCTGGCGTGTCGTCAGCGCCGGAAATATGTCGCGGTTCTCCGGCACATACCCGAGCCCCTTGCGCGCAATGCGATAGGTCGGCAAACCGGACAGGTTTTCACCGTTGAACTCGACGGCTCCCGTGTGTTCGACCTGGCCCATGACTGCCTTGATCGTGGTTGAACGGCCAACCCCGTTACGTCCCAGCAGGCTGACGATTTCGCCTTTGCTCACGTTCAGATGAACACCGTGGAGGATGTGGCTCTTGCCGTAATAGGCGTGAAGATTCTTGACCTCAAGCATGCTCAGTCATCAATCCTGTTCGGTGCCAAGATAGGCTTCCTGGACGGCTTTGTTGCCACGAATTTGTGCGGGTGTTCCAGTTGCAATAACCTCGCCGTAAACAAGCACGGAAATTCGATCAGCCAGATTGAATACGACGCCCATATCGTGCTCGACCATGATCAGCGTCTTGCCGGCCGTCACCTTGCGAATCAGTTCGACGGCTTCATCGGTTTCGGAGTGACTCATACCCGCAGTCGGTTCGTCGAGCAGGATGACGTCGGCCCCGGTGGCAATGGTGACGCCAATCTCCAGCGCCCGTTGCTCGGCGTAGGTCAGCACTCCTGCAAGTCGTTCGCGCCGCTCCTGCATGCCGATGAGTTCGACAATTTCCTCGGTTCGCTGTGCCGCATCGCGCAAACCGCCAACGCGATGCCAGAACGAGTACTTGTACCCGAGCGACCACAACACCGCACAGCGCACATTCTCGTACACCGTCATGCGAGGAAAAATGTTCGTTATCTGGAAGCTGCGCGACAACCCCTTCCGGTTGATTACATGCGGCTCCAGGTTGGTTATGTCCTCCCCCCGCAATTCAATCCGGCCGGAACTTACGGGAAAGCGCCCGCTGACGAGATTGAACAAGGTGGACTTTCCCGCGCCATTGGGCCCTATGACGGCATGACGTTCGCCATCGGCGATATCAAGGGACACGCCGTTAATGATCTCGGTACGCCCGAAACTCTTGTGAACGTCTTTCAGACTCAGTGATACGAGAGCCTTCTCCGCGGCATTTGTTGTTGCTGCACTCATACCACACCACTCGACTGCAGCTGCGGCGTAATCTCTTCCCAGGCTCGACGGACATATTTCAGCGCCCAACGGAACAGCACGATGCCGACAACGAACAGGCCCACTGCGGCAACCCAGGTAACGGCGCTGCCGGCATCGACGCGAAGGCCGAACAGCGAGACCATATCGCCGCTTCCACCATGGCTGTACAACAACTCAATGACGGCAACGAAGCCGGTCAACATCAATGCTCCGGTCGCGGCAGCAAGCGCATACGAAGGCAGCAACCGTTTCATGAGCCTGGCGTGCCAGGCTGGCTTGTGCAGCGTTACCAGGTTCGCCATGCCGCCGGGCGAAAAGAGGATGATGATCAGAAACAGCAAACCGAAATAGAGAAGCCAGGCTTGCGTATAGGTCGACAGCGCCGACTGCAGCCAGGTCACGAACACGGCGCCGACAATCGGCCCCCAGAAGTGTCCAATGCCGCCGATGAACGCCATCAGTACAACGTTACCGGATGCCACCAGTCCGAGCGTTTCGGCCGTTACGATCTCGTAGTTGATGGTCGCCAGAGCCCCTGCCATACCCGCGAAGAAACCTGCCAGCGTCATCATCAGCCAACGCACTCGCGTCGGGTTGTAACCGACAAACTTCGCGCGCTCCGGGTTGTCCCGAACGGCATTGGCCATTCTACCAAGCGGCGTCTGCGTCACTGCGAACATGCCGATCATCCCGACCAGGCACCATCCGGCAATCAGGTAGAAAACCTGTATCTGGGGGCCATAGCTGATACCGAACATCGTGCCGCCGGCGGTGCGGTCAGTGGCGATGCCGCCTTCGCCGCCAAAGAACGTCGTAAACATCAATGCGCTCGCAGCGACCATCTCGGCAATGCCGAGCGAGATCATCGCGAAGGGTGTGCCCGCGCGCCGCGTAGTCACGAACCCCAGCACCAGTCCGAACAACATCCCGGTCAATCCGCCAACCAGCGGCATGAATGTGATTGGCCACCAGATCCGGTCTTCACCAACCCAGTTGATGACATGCGCGGTCATGAACGCACCCAGCCCGAAGTACACCGCGTGGCCGAACGAAAGCAAACCGGTCTGGCCGAGCAACATGTTGTACGAAAGGGCGAAGATGATCGCGATGCCCATCTGCGAGAGCATCGACAGTGCAAAGCCGCCGCTGAATCCAAATGGCAACATCACAAAGAAAATCGCCACAACGCTCCAGAAAATCAGCCTGGTCTTGTGAAATACCGGCGTCATCTCAACTCTCTCTCGTGCCCATCAAGCCGCGCGGCCTGACGATCAGCATCAGCACCATCAACAGATAGGGTAGTACCGGGGCGGTCTGCGAAATCGTGATCGACCAGAGACCGTACCAGTTCGAATCTTCGGATACGCTGATCCCGATGGCGCCCAGAACGCCAAGCATCGAGAAATCGAGCGCAACGGAAAATGTCTGCAGGGTGCCGATGATCAGCGAGGCGACAAAAGCACCCGCTAGCGAACCCATTCCTCCGAAAACGACAACAACGAAAACAATCGATCCGACGGCGAACGCCATACCAGGCTCGGTAATAAACATGTTGCCACCTAGCACGCCAGCCAGTCCGGCAAGCGCGCAGCCTCCGGCAAACACCATCATGAAAACCCGCGGCACGTTGTGGCCAAGCGCCTCGACCATGTCCGGGTGGGTCAGCGAAGCCTGCACCACCATGCCGACTCGGGTTCGGGTGAGCAGCAGAAACAGCGAAATCAGCATGCCCACCGATATCAGCATCATGAACGCGCGGTAGGCCGGATACTGGGTAGTAAACAGCGTAAACAGGGTGAAATCGAGCGATTCGGGAACACGGTAGTCAACCGGCGCGCGGCCCCAGACAAGATGTACGACTTCCTCGATCACGTAAGCCAGCCCGAAGGTGAACAACAGTTCGGCGACGTGACCGAACTTGTGCACCGTGCGCAAGCCATAGCGTTCGGTGACCGCACCCAGAATGCCAACCAGGATGGGCGCTATGAACAGCGCCGGCCAGAAACCGATATATGCGCCCGTCTGGTACGCGAAATAAGCTCCCAGCATGTAGAAACTGGCGTGCGCAAAATTGAGCACGCCCATCATGCTGAAGATGAGCGTCAAGCCCGACGAGAGCATGAACAGCAGCAACCCATAGGATAGGCTGTTCAAAAGCGTTACCAGGAAAAACTCCAACTGACTCCCCCAAAAGGCGCGCAAGGCCTTGCCGTCCTCACGCGCGGCGGCATCGGCGCCCTGTTCTTGTGTTTGCTATCTGCCTTACGTGTTACCCGTTACCGGCTCGCCCGTTACGACTAACCGGACACTTGCGTGCCGTGGCCATCAGGTAGCGACTCCTCCGATTCGCGTATCGACGCGAAAACCGCGGCAGATGTCCTCGATATCGACCCGCGCACCCTGTTGCCCGGTCACGGGGCCACCTGCACCGAAAAGACGGCTGAACCACCAAAGACCGGCATGACCAAAGCGATTATAGAACGAACGACCCGGGATAAGGTTCAGCCTGCTCGAGCACCTGAGGGCACCGCCAGCGCTGCTAGAATCCTCCAAACCCGAAACACGAAGGAACCACCCATGTACGGCCAGATGATGGACATCCCGCTGCAAATCTCGTCGCTTCTGGTGCACGCCGAGCGCCATCACGGCGACACCGAGATCGTCACCCGCACAGTCGAAGGCCCGATCCACCGGTACACCTACCGCGATGCGCACCGGCGCAGCCGTCAGATGGCCGCGGCACTGGCGAAGCTGGGCGTCAAACAGGGCGACAGGATCGGCACGCTGGCATGGAACACTTACCGCCATTTCGAAATTTACTTCGGCGTGTCGGGGATGGGCGCGGTATGCCACACCATCAACCCGCGCCTGTTTCCGGAACAGATCGCGTACATCGCCAACCACGCGCAGGACACCTATCTTTTCGTGGACCTGACGTTCGTACCGCTGGTGGAAAAACTGCGCGCGCACTTCAAAACCGTAAAGGGCGTGGTCGTGATGACCGACAAGGTCCACATGCCGCAGTCACTGCCCGATGCGATCTGCTACGAAGACCTGCTTGCCGAACAGCCGGACGATTACCAATGGCCCGAACTCGACGAACGCACCGCATCGTCGCTGTGCTACACATCGGGCACAACCGGCAATCCCAAGGGCGTGCTCTATCAGCACCGTACTACCATCCTGCACGCCTACGCCGAGTGCATGCCCGACGCACTGAATCTATCGAGCCGGGACACGGTGATGCCGGTCGTGCCGATGTTTCACGTCAACGCGTGGGGCTTGCCCTACGCCTGCCCGATGACGGGCGCCAAGATCGTATTCCCCGGTGCCGGCATGGACGGCGCCAGTCTCTTCGAATTGCTCGAACAGGAAGAAGTGACCTTGTCGGCTGGCGTGCCAACCATCTGGATGGGCTTGTTGGGACATCTCAGGCAAAAAGGGGCAAGGTTCTCGGCGCTGAAAAGAACGGTCATCGGTGGATCGGCCTGCCCGCCGGCAATGATTCGCTCGTTTCAGGAAGATTACGGCGTTGAAGTGTTGCACGCCTGGGGCATGACCGAGATGAGCCCGCTCGGAACGGTGTGCAGTTTCAAGCGCAAGCACGACTCGCTGGACAACGAAGCGAAACTGGCATTGAAAAACAAACAGGGTCGGGTGCTGTTTGGCGTGGACATGAAAATTATCGACTCCGACGGCAAGGAACTGCCGCGCGATGGCAAGGCCTTCGGCGACCTGCTGGTACGCGGCCCCTGGATTCTGAGCGATTACTACGAGTCGGATGATGCCAGCCCGATGCGGCGCGACGAGGCAGGCCACGACTGGTTCCCGACCGGTGACGTCGCGACCATCGCCGCGGTCGCGCATCCGGCTGTCGCCGAAGCAGCGGTAATATCGGTTGCGCACCCGAAATGGGACGAGCGGCCATTGCTGATCGTGGTCAGGAAAGAAGGCCAGGAAGTCACGCGCGAAGAACTCCTCAGGTTTTACGAAGGCAAGGTCGCCAAGTGGTGGATACCGGATGACGTCATCTTCGTGAATGAGTTACCGCACACCGCCACCGGAAAATTGCTGAAGACGAAGCTGCGCGAAGAGTTCGGGGAACACAAACTGCCGACGGCGTAGGCACGCTCGTTAGCCGGGCGCTTCCGGGCAAACCGGCCAGCAACGGTGAGCCCGGCCCAACTTACTCGCCGGGCTTGTCGGATCGTTTTCAGTTCTTCAACAGTTTGCCGTCTGTAGGCCGGGGGTAGCCCGGCGGCTACCCAACTGTCTTGGGCGGCCAAGAAAGTTAGGCCAAAGAAAGCCGCCCCAATGAACCGTCCCTTCGGGATGCCCTGCGTTACTCGGTGGTTCAGAAGGGGTCACCGTTTCCGACGGTCGAAGTATCTTCACGAGCCGAAGCCCGCCGATTTTTAGCTCCCCTTATGCCGCGCCGAGCAGGCCGATGTGCACACGGGGTTTCGCCGAGGACTGCTCGAAGGCCGCGCGCGCTTTTTGCGCGGACAAGTTCCGCAGGCGCCGCGTGAACATCGGGCAGCGCAGGATCAAAGCGGCATTGGGGTGCCCTTCTCTTTGGTTACTTTCTCAAGTTTGTTTCAAAGCTGGCACGCAAGAGAAAGTAACTAGCCGCCGGGCCACCCCCGGCCAGCAAGCGCTCGCTCGGGAACGCAGGTCAACTCGCTTTCTTCGGCAAGCTAGCCGCCGTCAGTAACCCTTCTCCCGGTCAACAATACCAACAGGCGCTTCACCCCGCTCCATACGCCGGACGTTGGCAATGACCTGCGCCTCTGCCTCTCTCGCAACGGTGACGCCGGCGACATGCGGCGTCACGATCACACCGGGATGCGACCAGAAACGATGCGAAGCGGGCAATGGCTCTTCGCCGAACACATCGAGCATGGCGCCGGCAATGTGGCCGGAGTCCAGCGCAGCGAGCAAGTCCGCTTCGACCAGATGCCCGCCGCGCCCGATGTTGACGACGTAGCTGCCGCCAGGCATGGCGGCGAAGCGTTGTGCGTTGAGTATGCCGGTGGTCTGCGGCGTCAGCGGCAAGACGTTGACAACCACACGGCAGCCCTGGAGGAAAGCATCGAGACGGTCGGCACCCGCAAAGCTCTCGACCCCGTCCATGTCCGCCCCGGACCGGCTCCAGCCGCGTACCGGATACCCCAGTGAAACGAGTTGTCTTGCGATCAGGCTACCGATCACACCGGTGCCCATGACCCCGACCGGCCACTCGCCCGCCAGTACCGGCGCAAGCGGCCGCCACTTTGCCGCGGTCTGCTGATCGCGATAAGCCGGCATGCGACGATGAAAATGCAACACCGCGTAGATCGCATACTCGGCCATCTGCGGTGCCAGCCCTGCGTCGAGCAGGCGCACTACCGGCAGCTGCGGTGTGGTTGGATCGGCCAGCAATGCGTCGACGCCGGCGCCAAGCGACAATATGGCCATGAGCCCGGGCAACTTTCGCAGCAATCCGGGCGGCGGATTCCAGACCAGTGCATAGCGAACGGAGTTGACGTCCCCGACGTTCGGCCAGATCTCGAAAGGCATTTCAGGAAACGCCGCAGCGAACGCCTGTCGCCACGGTTCGGGATCGTCACCTTCGCTGTAGAACAGGACGCTCATATGTGAAGCAGTGTGGCCACGAACACGCCGACCCGGAAGATGCGCTCAGGGCGCGTCAACCTCCAGATTGTCGATCAACCGGGTGACTCCCAGCGTCGCCGCCCCGAGAATGACAAGATCGGAATCTCCGGGCGCGGGTCTGCGCAGACCGCGCCGTGTCCGGACCACGACATAGTCGACATTCCAGCCATGCCGCGAAAGCAGCGCGCCGGCGGCATACTCCATTGCGACGAACTTGCGATCACCTTCGACAATGGCATCCCGGATCTGCACGATGGCCTCTCGCAATCGTGGCGCTTCCTGGCGCTCTTCCGGCGACAGGTAGCGATTACGGGAAGACAAGGCAAGACCATCGTCGGCACGCACCGTCTCCGCGGGGACAATCCGGATCGGCAACGCGAACTGGTCGACCATATCCCTGATAATGGCGAGTTGCTGGTAGTCCTTCTTTCCGAAAACCGCCGATTGCGGCTGCACCATGTTGAACAACTTGGAAACTACCGTACAGACAGCACGAAAATGGCCGGGACGAAACCGTCCCTCGAGTTTTCTGGCGACTTTCGGCGGGTCGATATAGAACTCCTGCGCTTCGGGATACATCTGTGTTTCGTCAGGATGGAACACGATGCTGTTGCCAATCGCTTCCAGCTTCGCGCAATCCTCCTCGAAAGTGCGCGGGTACCTCTCGAAATCTTCACCCTGGCCAAACTGCAGCCGGTTGACGAAGATCGTTGTTACCGTCAAAGGCGCGTTCTCGAGAGCGATCTTGACCAGACTGAGATGACCGTCATGGATGTTGCCCATCGTCGGCACGCAGGAAACATTCCGCTCCCCGGAGAGACGCTTACGCAATTCATCGATTGTTTCGATTAATTCCATTCTTCTTTTTCAAGACTTCTCGTTGCGAAGGGCACCTTATGCGGCGTAACGGTGCCGGATTGCCTGCGCATCTTCTGCTGCGCGGTCCGCAGTGAAACCGCAAGACTGCCGCTCCCCTTACGCAGGGACAGCTATTGCATTTGTCGGCGCCCGTCGATTACAACTTGGCAAACATATCCGCCGCCATCAGAAGCAGTGCTCTTCACCCGGAAAGGTTCCTGCCTTGACTTCCTTGACGTAGTTTCCCACGGCCGTTGCAATCGAATCCGCTCCCTGCATGAAGTTCTTGACGAAACGCGGCTTGCGTCCCTGATAGATATCCAGCATGTCGTAAAGATTCAGGATCTGGCCGCTGCAGTGGGGGCCGGCTCCGATTCCGATCGTGGGAATATCGAGCGCGTCCGTGACCTTGCGGCCCACTTCCGCCGGAACCAGTTCCACCACGAGCAGGCTTGCGCCCGCGTTCTGCAGCGCCTTGCCTGCCTTGACCAGGTCGCGCGCCGTGTCATCGGTCTTGCCCTGCACCTTGAACCCGCCCAGTGCGTGGACCGATTGCGGCGTCAATCCGATGTGGCCGCACACCGGGATTCCCCGTTTCACCAGAAACTCCACCGTCTCCGCCATGATCTCGCCGCCCTCGAGCTTGACCATGTGCGCACCGGCGCTCATCAACCGCGCGGCACTGGCGAAAGCCTGCTGCGGACTTTGTTGATAGCTTCCGAAGGTGAGGTCGCCAAGCACCATCGCGCGCTGCGTGGTGCTCGCCACGCAGCGCGTGTGATAAATCATGTCGTCAAGCGTTACCGGCAAGGTCGAGTCGTGACCCTGAATCACCATGCCGAGAGAATCGCCAATCAGAAAAATGTCGACGCCGGCCGCGTCAAGAAGCCCGGCAAAACTCGAATCGGTGCAGGTAAGCATGGTGATCGCATCACCGTCCTGCCGCATTTTTTGTAACGTGCCTGTCGTAACCTTTGCCATAACCAGAATCCTTAAACCAGATGAAGCCGGCGCGATGGCTCAAACCGTGCCGATTCGCGCCGTCCGGATATTCAGCGGCAATATCGCGTCATAACGAACAAAGCCGCGCATCATCAAATAACGTTACGCATTGCGAAAGACTCACCGTACCCCGTTGCCATGCATTGCGCGGGCGTATGCCACATTGCAAAAAAGACTTACACCTTGCGGGTACGCACATTCAGCTGCCGGCGAAACTTGCCAGTTCTGTTTGAATACTAATCGCCCTTGCTGAAAAACGCCCGGGGCCCTTTCATTTCGCCGATGCGCCGCAACAATAAATCAAAATCGGCCTCTTCATCAACAAAGTTCAACTTGTCACTGTTGACAATGAGCAGCGGTGCCGCGTCGAACTGATAAAAGAAACGCCGGTACTCGTCAGCAAGACGGCTCAGATAGCGCTCGTCGATACTGCGCTCATAACTTTTGTCGCGACGTTTGACCCGTTCCACCAGGCGTTCCTGCGATGCCTGGAGATAGATAACCAGATCCGGCACCGGCGCCTGCGGCGCGAGCTGACCGTAGATCTGCTGGTACAGATGCAACTCCTCGTCAGCGAGATTGAGACGCGCGAACAGCGCATCCTTGTCAAACAGAAAATCCGAAACAGTGACGCCGCCAAACAGGTCGATCTGCTTCAGGTCACGCAACTGCTGGATACGCTGGAAAAGAAAAAACAGCTGTGTTGCCAGAGCGTGACGCGCGGGCTCTTCGTAAAACTTCGGGAGGAACGGGTTCTCGTCCGGCGCTTCCAGCAACAGCTCACCACCAAGGTGCTGCGCGAGGCGCCGTGCCAGACTGGTCTTGCCGGCACCAATCGGCCCCTCGACAACGACGTAACGGTAATGTTCGGGCAGGGTCACGGTTTACGAACCGGTTCAGCCGGCGCCGGACGGGAGCAGGTCGCCGGCTTCGTTCAGGCAGTTCACGCCGCGGTCAGAGATCCTGCGCAGTAAATGCGCCGCGGTTCCAAGCGTGCCGACGGCGGCATCGGGCGCTATCTCCGCAAGCGGCACCAGCACGAAGGCACGTTCGGCCATGCGCGGATGCGGCAGCGTCAGCTGCGGCGAACTCATCTGCCGATTGCCGTGCAGCAACAAATCGAGATCCAGGGTGCGCGGTGCGTTGCGTGCCCCGCGCACCCGGCCAAATTGAGCCTCGATGAGGAGAAGCTGGTCGAGGAACGCAACGGGGTCCAGGTACGTTTCGACTTCCGCTACGGCATTCACGAAATCGGGTTGTTCAAGAAAGCCGACCGGCGTCGTCCGGTACAGTGAGGATGACGCAATCAATTCCGTGTCGGGAACGGACGCTATCGCGGCAATGGCACGTCGTACCGTCGACGCCGGTTCACCAAGATTGGCACCGATGCCGATAAAGGCGCGCTCCGCTACCTCTTGTCGCATCAACTCTCCTCCTGCCCGTCGTCGGCACCAGTGCGCGAACTACCCGGTTTGCGCCGGCGGCGCCGGCGGCGGCCGCTGGACCCCGCTACAAGCATGCTCTTGCGCTCGTCTTCACCGGCGTGCTGGAACCGCTCCCACCACTGACCGATCTCCGGGTCCAGTTCGCCGCTCTCGCAACGTAACAACAGGAAGTCATAGGCAGCGCGAAATCGCGGATTGCCCAGCAGTGCGAATGGGCGCCTGCCGGAACGATTGAGAAGGCGTGCCTGCAGCACCCATATCTCGCGCATGTCGGTAGTAAAACGCCGGGGTATGGAAAGATTACCGGATTGATCCTCGATGACACGGTCAATGGCTTCAAACAGCGCAAGCATCGTGCTCTTGCCGGAGGCCTCGCCCGCTCTCCACGCTGCCAGCACCTCGTGCCAGAGCAACGCCGCGAACAGAAATCCCGGGGACACCGGCTTGTCGTCGCGCACACGCTCGTCCGTGCGCTGCAAGGCAAGCATCACGAAGCGCTCGCCCAGCGGTTGTTCGAGAATGACATCGAGCATCGGCAACAGGCCATGATGCAGGCCCCGCTCGCGCAACTGCTTGATGCACTGCACGGATCCGCCCGACAGCAATAACTTCAGCATTTCCTCGAACAATCGCGACGCAGGTACGCTTTCGAGAAGGAAAGCGAGTTTGCTGATCGGCGCGCGCGTCCCGGTCTCGATTTCCAGCCCCAGTTTCGCCCCCAGCCGAACCGCTCTGAGCATGCGTACCGGGTCTTCCCGATAGCGTGCCGCCGGGTCTCCGATCATGCGCAGTTTGCGCTCCTTGAGGTCGGCCAGTCCGCCGCAGTAGTCGATGATCTCTTCGCTCGTCGGGTCGTAAAAAAGCGCGTTGACG
>Ga0111144_1013_pt1 | contig 19890 bp, 20 predicted proteins | sample DeeMarSeWOR28_12_FD_80235 | JGI IMG/M metagenome (GOLD analysis project Ga0111144, IMG submission 80235) | Betaproteobacteria bacterium SG8_40
GCATTCGTTGAGGCTGACGCCAGGCACTGGATCGATCAGGGAGCGCGCTTTGTGGCGGTTACCGGGGATTCGTTCCTGCTTGCACGATCGACCGAATCCGTCGTTGCGGCGTTCAAGGGTTGATCCCGCGTTTTTTTCGGAAACCTGCAAAGGCAAAAAGTATGGCAAAGGTGAAGATAGAAGCCGCGGCACTCGAGGGGTACAAGGGCAAGGAAGTCGCCGTCAGCGACTGGTTGACGGTCACCCAGCAGATGATTGATCAGTTTGCCGATGCAACGCATGACCATCAGTGGATCCATGTTGACGTGGACCGCGCAACGAAAGAGTCGCCTTTCGGCGCGCCGATTGCCCATGGTTTCCTCACACTGTCATTGCTGTCGCATTTTCTGGGGCAGTCGATCGAGATTGCCGGGTCCCGGATGGGCGTGAACTACGGTTTGAACCGGGTTCGATTCACCGACCCGGTCCGGGTCAATTCGCGGCTCCGAGCGCATTTCGTGCTCCATGACGTCGAGTCGATCACCGGCGGTGTCCAGATGGTCTGGAAAGTCACTGTCGAGTGCGAGGGCTCGGATAAACCGGTGCTCATCGCGGAATGGCTGGGCCGGCGTTACCACTCTTGAATGGGGCAATTGGTCTGAGCCATGACGCAGGACACCCCATCCCTGTTCATTTCGCATGGTGCGCCTACGATTGCACTGGATGCGGGTGACGCGACCCACCGTTTCCTCAGAGGGTTGGGACGTGCACTTGGCAGACCTGAAGCGGTGCTGGTTGTGTCGGCCCACTGGGAGGCGGATGCACCGCATGTCAGCAGCGCGATCCGACCCGAAACGATCCACGATTTCTATGGATTTCCCGACCCGCTTTATCGGCTGGTCTATCCGGCGCCGGGCGCGCCGGCGCTTGCTTCGCGTGTCGCACAGTTACTCCCGGATGCGGGCATCCAGGTGACGGTGGATGCTGAACGTGGGCTGGATCATGGCGCCTGGATTCCGCTGATGCTGATGTACCCGGAAGCGGATATTCCGGTCACGCAACTTTCGGTGCAGGTCGCATCAGGCCCCGAGCATCACTATCGGGTTGGCAAGGCATTGCGTGTGTTGCGACGAGAAGGCGTGCTGATCATCGGATCGGGCGGATTCACCCACAATCTTGGTGCAGTCGACTTTCATTCGGAGTCGACCGTACTGCCCGCGTGGGGAGAGGAGTTTCGCGCCTGGGTCGACCGCGCAATCGAGGAAGGGCGGATTGATGACCTGCTGAACTACCGGTCGATGGCCCCGCATGCCGCGCGTAATCATCCGCGCGAAGAGCATTTTCTGCCGCTGTTTGCCGCTCTCGGCGCAGGTGGCGGGGCTACGCGCGTTCACACCGATGTCGCTTACGGCACGCTCGCCATGGACGCGTACCGGTTTGACTAATGGATGCGTAGTCCGGACCCGGTGTGGACAGGTCGGCAATTTGCAAAGGCCGCAATCGCGGCTGACATGCTGAAGTTTCATATGAGGCAGATCGTGGATGGCTAGACCGGATTTTCGTTTCGTCTACAACCTGCGGGTGCGGTGGTCGGAGGTGGACAAGCAGGGCATCGTCTTCAATGGCCATTACCTGACTTATTTCGACGTCGGTGTCACGGAGTACTACCGGGCTATCGGCATGCCGTACCCGGATGCCATCGTGTCCGAAGGCGCTGACTTGTATGCAAAGAAGGCGGAGATCGAGTACCACGCGTCGGCCGAATACGATGACCTGGTCGATGTCTGTGTGCGCGTTGCGCGCATCGGCGGATCAAGTTTTCAGTTCCGCATAGAGTTGTACCGGGGTGATGAGTTGTTGGTCTCGGGGTCGCTCATCTATGTGAACGCCAACCCGGAGACCAGAAGATCGACCCGGTTGCCGGACTTGCTGAAGGACGCGTTCAGAAATTACGAGGTACTGGCGCCTGAGGAAGGCAGCGCCAGGCGGTAGAATGCGGAACTTGCGCACTTCGCCAACCGCCTCGCATGGCAGTCGACGCGGCGTGTGGCAGAGGACGGACCCGATCACCGGCAGAACAATCAAACACCATCTGACAAGGACCAGAAATGAATTTCGAATTTTCCCCACAGGTGAAAGAACTGCAAAAACGTGTGTCCGATTTCATGGACAAGCACGTCTATCCCAACGAAGCGCGGTTTCTGTCCGAGGTCGAAGAGAACCGGCGCAACGGTAATGCATGGATCCCGACCAAGGTCATCGAGGAACTCAAACCCAAAGCGCGCGCCGAGGGTCTGTGGAATCTGTGGAGGCCAAAAGCGCACGGCGGCACGCTGACCAATCTCGAATATGCGCCGCTGTGCGAAATCATGGGCCGACTCGCCTGGGCGCCGGAGGTGTTCAATTGCTCGGCGCCCGACACCGGCAATATGGAGACGATACTGCGCTACGGCACGCCGGAACAGCAGAAGCAATGGGCGGAGCCGATTCTGGAAGGCAAGATTCGTTCGGCTTTTTTGATGACCGAACCGGAAGTCGCTTCTTCGGATGCCACCAACATTCAGTGCCGGATTGAGCGTAAGGGCGACGAGTACGTGGTCAATGGTCGCAAGTGGTGGTCTTCGGGCGCAGGCGATCCTCGTTGCAAGATCATGATTGTCATGGGCAAGACGGATCCCGACAGTGCCGACCGGCACAAGCAGCAATCGATGATCCTGGTGCCCGTTGATGCCAAGGGCGTAACCGTTGAGCGGGCATTGACGGTATTCGGATATGACGATGCACCACACGGCCACATGGAAGTGTCACTCAAGGACGTGCGTGTGCCGGCGTCGAATATCCTGCTGGGCGAGGGCCGTGGATTCGAGATCGCGCAAGGGCGGCTGGGCCCCGGTCGCATTCACCACTGCATGCGCATTATCGGGCAGGCGGAGCGGGCGCTGGAGTTCATGTGCAAGCGTCTGAAGTCGCGTGTTGCATTCGGCAAGCCGGTGGCCGAGCACTCTATCTGGCACGAGCGGGTCGCCGAGTCGCGCATCATGATCGAGCAGGCAAGGCTGTTGACTCTGAAAGCCGCGTACATGATGGATACCGTGGGCAACAAGGAAGCGCGCATGGAGATCGCAATGATCAAGGTGCTCGCACCCAACATGGCGCAACAGGTGATTGACTGGGCGATCCAGGCGCATGGCGGTGGTGGCGTGTGCCAGGATTTTCCCGTCGCCGCCATGTATGCGCACAACAGGACGCTGCGGCTTGCTGACGGCCCGGACGAAGTACACCGGGCGCAGATCGCCAGGCTCGAGTTGCGCAAATACGCCTGAACCGGGTGACGGTCCGGTAGAACGATTTACCGGCGAGGCGGGGCCGCAAATTTCTGCGGCCCTTTCTTCGCGCACACACATCCAGGCGGCCGATCCGGGCGTAACTTGTTCTTGGCCACGGATGGTAGCTCTCGGCCTTGTTTGCGGGCTCTCAAAGGGTCGCTATGACGGTCCCGGCGGCCGGTGCTGGATGGAGGGCGCCGTCAAGGCAAGGCATCATGGCCGGATATTTGTGCGTCTTGCATGAATGGAGGCAAGGGCATGCAGGTTGAATCTGTCGGGCCTGGACCGCCTTCGGATCGCAATGGAGCTGCCTGCAATTTTTTGTCCGATTGCGTGTCATACGTCGGCTTTGCGGTGGCTTCGTGTTCCGGCTCGAGTGGACTCCGAGCATGAAGTAGGTCGTGAATGTTGCGTTGCGACACAGAGAGGAAATGCAAAGAATTTGGCATGTTGACATTGCGTTGCAACATTGAAGATTCATCCTGTTTCACGGCAACGCTGGAAAGCATGCAATTTCACTGTCCGAAACGGTTTTTTGGAGGTCCGCGTGGCGTACGGATTTCCGACCCTGCATCAGTCGTTGATAAGCCAACTTTTTTTAGACCGAACAAAGGCTTGTCGAGGCTTGAAACGGGTATGTAGTTCGTGTATTTTGCGCCGGTAACTTTAGATGTTACGTTCCCTGTACCTACAAGCTTCGAAAGGGGGAGTTTGGTAATGAAAATAGCGTTCCAAGTTAATGGTAAAAGGACGAGCGTAGATGTAGCGCCTGATACGCCGCTGCTCTGGGTTCTCCGCGACACGCTGGGTATGACCGGCACGAAGTTCGGTTGCGGAAACTGTGCGGTGCGTGTACCGTTCATCTGAACGGGATGGCCGTACGCTCATGTCAAACACAAATCGGCTCGGTCGCGGGCCAGCAAGTCACCACCATCGAAGGTCTGGGTGGCGATCATCGAGTACAGCGTGCCTGGATGGCCCTGGACGTGCCGCAGTGCGGTTACTGCCAGCCCGGCCAGATGATGTCGGCCTCCGCACTGCTCGCCATGAACAAGAATCCTTCTGATCAGGATATCGATGCTTTCATGTCCGGCAATATCTGCCGCTGTGGCACGTATCCGCGTATTCGCGCAGCCATCAAGGCCGCCGCGAAGATGTCCTAAGGAGGGGCCCAGACATGGAAAATATCGTGAAAAACGAAACTCGTCGTGACTTCCTGAAGGTCAGCGGTACCGTAGCGGGCGGTCTTGCCCTCGGCTTCTATCTTCCCAGCGGCCCGCGTGTCGCGCAGGCGGATGGCGGCGGTGGTTACGCAAGTCCCAACGCGTGGGTCCGTATCGGCCTCGACAATGTCGTGACCATCATGGTTGCCCGCTCCGAAATGGGTCAGGACGTCTATACGTCCATGCCGATGCTGGTAGCGGAAGAACTTGAAGTCGACATCAACAAGATCAACGTCGAATTTGCTCCGCCTGCCGAGGTTTACATCAATGCTCTGCTCGGCGGCCAGCTCACCGGCGGTTCCACTTCCGTGCGTGATGCCTGGGAAAAGCTGCGCAAGGCGGGTGCTTCGGCCCGCATGATGTTGATTGCAGCCGCTGCTGATCAGTGGGGCGTTGCAGCTGACTCCTGCAAGGCCTCCGATGGCGTTGTCACCGGACCTGGCGGCAAGCGTGCAACCTACGGTTCGCTCGCAGCCAAAGCGGCCCAGATGGAAGTGCCGAAAGACGTACCGCTCAAGCCCGCGAGCCAGTTCAAGATCGTCGGCAACGTTCGCCAGAAGCGTCTGGATACGGCCGCAAAGGTTCGCGGAACCGCCCAGTTCGGTATCGACACAATGATCCCCGGAATGGCCTACGCTGCGGTGATCATGCCGCCGATGATCGGTGGCAAGGTCTCCTCGTACGACGATACGCGTGCCAAGAACTTCCCGGGCGTGAAGGCCGTCGTGCAGTACAGCCGTGGTATCGCAGTCGTTGCTGAAGATTACTGGACTGCGAAAAAAGCGGTTGCCACGCTCGACGTCCGTTGGGATGCCGGAAAGATGGCTAACGTCGACCAGCGTTCAATCTGGAAAGGCCTGGAAGACGCTTCGCAGCAGCCCGGTGCGGTGTTCCGTGAGCACGGTGATGCGGATGCCGGCCTTGCAGCCGCTGCAAAGACGGTTACCTCCGAGTATCGTCTGCCGTTTGTCTCGCACTCACCGATGGAGCCGCAGAACACCACGGCTGACGTGCGTGCCGACAAGGCGGTCATCATCACGCCGACCCAGTTCCAGCAACTGATTCCTCACGTTGTGGCTGGTGCTACCGGTCTGAAGCCGGAGCAGGTTGAAGTGCAGACAACCTTCCTTGGCGGTGGTTTTGGCCGTCGCGTGGAAGTTGACTACGCCATCGACGCTGCGGAAATTTCCAAGGCAGCCGGCATGCCGGTCAAGATGATCTGGAGCCGTGAAGATGATATGACGCATGACTCGTATCGTCCCGCGGGTATCTTCAAGTTCACTGCCGGTCTGGATTCGGCGGGCAAGCTTTCGGCGTTCCGGTTCCATTCGACCAGTCCGTCGATTTCTTCTCGCCTGTTCCCCAGCATCGTGAAGGATGGCATCGACCCGTTTGCGGTTGAGGGTATCGATAACTTCCCGTACGTTGCGGATGGCGGCATGCGCTTTACCTACCAGATGCACGATACCGGAGTAACGGTCGGTTACTGGCGTGCGGTGTCCCATAACCTGAATGCGGTTGCTCTTGAGTCGTTCATCGACGAGTTGGCCACCGCTGCCGGGAAGGACCCGATCCAGTACCGCATTGACATGCTCGATATGGGTTCGACCAAGCACCAGTGGTCAGGTCTGTCGGCCGGCGTGCCGGTTGGTGCCCGTATGAAGCGCGCTCTGGAACAAGTCCGCGAGAAGTCCAACTGGGGCAAGAAGCTGCCTGCCGGTCGCGGGCAGGGTGTCGCAGTGATGGAAGGTTACAACACCGTCATTGCCATGGTTGTTGAGGTGACTGTCAGCGCCAATTACGACGTCCAGATCGACAAGATCACGTCGGTTGTCGATGCCGGTACCCTGATCCACCCGGATCAGGCTCTGGCCCAGATGCAGTCGTGTATCAACTTCGGTCAGTCCGCATGTATGTGGGGTGAAATTACGGTCAAGGACGGCGCTGTTCAGCAGAACAACTTCGATACCTACCGTGTTGCCCGCATCAATGAGGCACCGAAGGAACTCAACATCCACTTCATCAAGAGCGACAGTGTTCCTGGTGGTCTGGGTGAGCCGGGCACAGCGGTTGTTCAGCCGGCGATCGCAAACGCGATCTTCGCCGCGTCTGGCAAGCGTCCGCGCACCCTGCCGTACACACCGGAAAACATCAAGGCTGGTTAATTGATGATTGGCCGGGTCCCGGTTTTCGGGGCCCGGTGACTCGGGTAGTAACGGGAAAGACCCTTCAGCATCTGCTGGAGGGTCTTTTTTTTGGCGGCAATGATCATGATGCGGTTTCCGGGAATCCTGTGGGTGTCAGGATGAAGCGGTCATGGCCGGGCGAGAGCAGTCCGTTTGCGGCCAATTTCTTCTTACGAGTAGTCGATATGTGCGAAGAGACAGGTTGAATACGCTTGGCAGTCATCCACGGCCTCGCTGTCGCACACCTGAGCCCGGCAGGCTGCTAGAATCGTTATTTCCGGTTGGATAGAACGGGTAGTGCTATGGACAGCGTTGATCTGCAAGTTCTGAGAAGCAGCGTCGCGTGGCGGCGTGAGGGCCACAAGGTCGTATTGGTGACGATTGTCGAGACTTGGGGTTCTTCACCGCGTCCTGCTGGCGCCATGCTGGCGGTACGGGACGATGGCATTGTGGCCGGTTCCGTCTCGGGCGGTTGTGTCGAGGACGATCTCATCAGCAAGGTCCGTGACCAATCGCTGCTGGTAGAGCGTCCTCAAGTCGTAACCTACGGTGTGACAAAGGAAGAGGCCGAGCGCTTCGGTCTGCCGTGCGGCGGCACCCTGCAACTGGTACTGGAGCAGGTGAGTGACGACGCAGTCCTGGGCGAGTTGCTCGAACGTGTGGAGCGGCACGAACTCGTAACGCGGACCCTTGATATGGCAACCGGCAATGTCAAGCTCGAAGCGGCAAGCCGGGCCGATGCGCTTGCATTCGACGGAAAGACACTCAGAGGCGTGTACGGTCCGAGGTGGCGCCTGTTGATCGTCGGGGCGGGGCAGTTGTCACGCTACGTCGCGCAGATGGCGCAGGCGCTCGACTATCACGTTACTGTTTGCGACCCGCGCGAGGAATATGCAGATACGTGGGATATTGAAGGCGTCACGCTTGACCGCGGTATGCCGGACGATGTCGTGCTGGCGATGAATCTTGACTCGCATAGCGCAGTAGTGGCGGTTACGCACGATCCTAAAATTGACGATCTGGCGTTGCTCGAAGCGCTCAAGTCTCCCGCGTTTTACGTTGGGGCTCTAGGCTCGCGTCTGAATAGTGAGAAACGCCGCGAGCGTCTGGCCCTGTTTGATTTGTCACAGGCGGAGCTTGATCGTTTGCATGGACCGGTTGGGCTTCGCATCGGCAGCAAGACCCCTCCGGAGATCGCTGTAGCCATTCTCGCGGAAATGACCGCTGTGCGTCATGGAGTCGATCTTACTAGCGTCGGGTTGCCAGAGAGCAAGCAGGTTAGCGCTGACGGAAATCAGGCTGTATGCGTGACAACGACTGCCTGAACCGGCATCGGGTTATTGTCTGAGCGGGAGCCGCAAGGCTCCCGATTGTTTTCTGAATCACGAACCGTAACAAGAAGGAATAGGGAATGAGACTGGGTGGTAAGGTGGCTATTGTGACCGGCGGCGGATCCGGCTTTGGCGAGGGTATTGCCAGACGATTTGCCGAAGAAGGCTGTAAAGTCGTCGTAAACGATATCAATGACGACGGCGGGAAGCGGGTCGTCAAGGAAATCAAGGCGGCGGGCGGGGAGGCTGCTTATATTAGAGGCGATGTATCCAAGGATGCAGACTGGGCGGCGATGATGAAGTTTTCCCTGGACACCTATGGTGATCTGGATATCGTCATCAATAATGCCGGAACGACGCATCGCAACCAGCCTGTGCTCGACGTGACGGAAAAGGATTTTGACCGCGTGTATGCCGTCAACGTAAAGAGCCTTTATCACTGCGCCCGGAATGTGGTCCCGCATTTCCGCAAGAAAGGAGCAGGGGTGTTTGTAACCATTGCTTCCACCGCGGGTGTGCGCCCGAGGCCCGGCCTGGTCTGGTACAACGGCAGCAAGGCCGCCGCGATTGTCGCAAGCCGTGCAATGGCGGTGGAACTGGCGCCCGACAAGATTCGCGTGAACGTCGTGAATCCGGTGGCCGGTGATACGCCGTTGCTTGCGGAGTTCATGGGTGAGGATACGCCGGAAATGCGCAAGAAGTTTGTTTCGACCATCCCGCTCGGTCGTTTCAGTCAGCCCCGTGATATCGCCAATGCCTGCCTGTATTTGGCATCGGACGAAGCTGACTTTATCACCGGGGCGTGTATCGAAGTCGATGGCGGGCGGTGTGTTTGAACCGGGCGCCTGAGCGAGGCGGTTAGCTGCTGTTTCCGGGGCGATCGCGGCTCCGCGCGATTGCCAAAAAAATTTACAAAAAAAGCACGCCAGGACGGCGTGCTTTTTTTGTGTTCCTCAAACTCGCTGCGCTACGCGCCCGTAAATGCCTGTATGCCCGTTTGCGCGCGGCCAAGAATCAGTGCATGGATGTCATGCGTTCCTTCGTAGGTATTCACGGCTTCAAGATTCATCAGGTGGCGTATTACGTGATACTCGTCTGACACGCCGTTTCCGCCGTGCATGTCCCGCGCGATGCGGGCGATCTCAAGCGCCTTGCCGCAAGAGTTGCGCTTTATGAGCGAAACCATTTCAGGGGCGGAGCGCGATTCGTCCATCAGCCTGCCAACACGCAGCACGGATTGCAGGCCGAGCGTGATCTCGGTTTGCATGTCCGCCAGCTTCTTCTGTACGAGTTGGTTGGCAGCCAGGGGGCGGCCGAACTGTTTGCGTTCCATCACATAATCCCGTGCAGCCTGCCAGCAGAATTCTGCCGCACCCAGCGCGCCCCAGGCGATTCCGTAGCGAGCCTTGTTGAGGCAGCCGAACGGGCCCTTCAGTCCGCTAACTTCCGGGAGCAGGTTTTCATCGGGCACGAAAACATCGTTCATCACGATTTCACCGGTAATGGAAACGCGCAGGCTGAATTTTCCTTCGATCTTCGGAGTAGTCAGTCCTTGCATCCCCCGCTCCAGGATGAACCCACGAATAACGCCACCGTCATCTTTTGCCCAGACAACGAACACGTCGGCAACCGGGGAATTGGTGATCCACATCTTGGCGCCCTTGAGCGACCAGCCGCCGTCGACCTTGCGTGCACGCGTCACCATGCTGCCGGCGTCGGAGCCGTAATCAGGCTCGGTCAGGCCGAATGCTCCAATTTTCTCGCCGCGCGCGAGAGGGGGCAGAAACTTCTGCCGCTGGGGCTCGGTGCCGTATGCGTAGATTGGATACATGACGAGGCTCGACTGAACACTCATCATTGATCGGTATCCCGAGTCGACGCGCTCGACTTCGCGTGCAATCAGCCCGTAACAGACATGGTTTACGCCGGCGCAGTCATAACCCTCGATGGTCGATCCAAGATATCCCATCGCGCCCATTTCCCGAAAGACGTCCCGGTCAAAACTCTCGTCCCGGTGCGCACGAAGCACGCGCGGCATGAGCTTTTCGGCGCAGAAGGCGCGTGCACTGTCGGCCACCATGCGTTCCTCTTCATCGAGTTGCTCGTCAAAGAGAAAAGGGTCAGACCAGGTGAATGGCGGACGATGCGAGGGCGCGTTCATGACATTGATCCGTTATGCAAGAGCAGGTGGGTGAAATCCGGCGAAAGTGTACACGCTGGCTGAGTTGGCGGCCACAACATGCTGCATGCGCCTTCCGGCATGCGATGTCTCACTCGTATTTCGTCTCCGAGCAGATGTCGAAACCATCCCGCCATCCGGACGCGTACATCGAGTCCGCTTCGAAACGTTTTTCGTCCCGGATCTTTCCGATGGCACGCCGGGCACTGTTGCAGCCATCCGCGTAACCGTCCTGAAAGGCCGGAGGGTATCCGGCGAGATTGACTTGGGATTTATCCGTCTGATTTTGCGTGGTGCTGCAGCCGATGATCGGCATTGCAGCGACGAACAGGCATGCATACTTGAAAATGGTCATTGTTCCGGCATCCGGTTGTTCCCATCGGAATTGTTGTCCAGGCTGGCGCCCGGCTGCACATGCGATTGTCGCACGGGAATCCCGCCTGGCTCGCCTGGCCGATCAGGGCGGCGGGGATACGCCGGGCATCCTGCCAAAAAAAAGCGCCCGATAAGGGAGGAAATCGGGCGCTCCAATGCGCATCGCGCATTGTGTAAAACGAGGTGCTGGCCAGCAGTTTCAGGCAGACAGTTCCGTTAGTCTCCGTCTCAATCCGATGATATCAACACAATCAGGCGTGTCGTCTGATCCGTCAGCTCAATGAAATGACCGAGCCATTTTCCAACTTGACTCTTTCGCCAACGGAAAATTTTGGCGGTTGATGCTCGTAAATGGTTCGCACACTGCCGTCTTCCATGCGCAGGCGCACGATAAAACTGATGGCTATATCACGATTGCCGGCAAGAGCCGTGCTTCGAGGCGCATTTGCCAGCATCGAACCTCGAAGTGACGCGGATTCATCGTTGTCGCGCACCTGCGCAATATCGAATTGACTCGCCGCAGATCTTGCCGTCGGCATTTGCAACTCGTGCCGCTCGATCGAATCGATCACACCGCAACGTGAACATTGTGGTGCGAGTGTCTGGCTGAAGCGTTGGCTGACGCGCAGCACCGTCGGCTTGTCGTTGCCTGCGCCATCGCGGATGGCGCTTCGGGTAAGCCCGACATGCGTGGGCGCGGCAACGGTCGCTGTAGCCGATACCCTGCTCGAATCGCCCATGCGCTTGAGATTTTCACCGGAGGACAGAAAATTGCCCTGCTTGGAAGACACGGCAATCTGGCCGGTCAAGGCAGCGATTCCGATGCCGCCGAATGTCGTCGCGGAAAAGACAGCGCAGCACGCAAGTGGAAGAAAAAGGCGCTTTTTCTCGTTTTTCATAAATCCATAGCCCGGAATCTTGCAAATTTCGTCCCAAAATGCGTAGGAAATTCTAGAGCAATGATGATGCCATAATTTTTGCACCCACTAAAACATATGGTTAAGCGGCTTACTTTACGTTGTTGCTAAAGAAGCCTGTCGCCATCTGGAGACACTACCGCGGGCGGTTCTTAACCTGCTGTTTCATTGAGAAAAATATGCGGCGTGAATCCGCACCCTGCGGTGCGGGACCGGGTACTACAGAGCCTTGAAAAGCTTCGGATCGAGATGATGCCGCTGCAGTAGCTTGTAGAACTCCGTGCGGTTGCGCTTCGCCAGTTTGGCAGCTTGTGTCACGTTTCCGCCCGTAATTTTGAGGATTTTCGCGAGATATTCCCGCTCGAATTCGCCTCTCGCCGACTCGAAGGATGCCAGTTCCGCGGTCCGGCCGCGGATGGCGCTTTCTACGAGAGCCGGTGTAATGATCGGGGTGGTCGACAGCGCCACGGCTTGTTCAATGACGTTGTAGAGTTCGCGCACGTTGCCGGGCCAAGGGGACTTGACCAGCATTTCCATCGCCTCGGCAGAGAAGCCATTCAGGGACTTGCTGTATTTTGCATTGATTTGTTTGAGGAAATGTGTGGCCAGCACGGGAATGTCTTCCCTGCGCTCTGCCAGCGGCGGCAGGCTGAAGGAAACGACATTGAGGCGGTAATACAGATCCTCGCGGAACGTGCCCTCCTGGATGGCGTCTTCAAGATTTCGGTGTGTCGCCGAAATAATCCTGATATTCACTGGTGTGGAGCGCGTCGAACCGACCGGCCGGACCTCCCTTTCCTGCAGCACCCGGAGTAGTTTGACCTGCAAGGGCAACGCCATATCACCAATCTCATCCAGGAAAATTGTTCCATTGTCAGCAGCTTGAACCAACCCCTGATAGTCGCGCGCGGCCCCTGTAAAGGAACCCTTCATGTGTCCGAACAGTTCCGACTCCAGAAGTTGTTCGGGTATCGCGCTGCAGTTCACCGCCACGAACGGCTTGTCTGCACGCGGGCTGGCGCGATGGATCGCGCGTGCCAGCATCTCTTTCCCGGTGCCACTCTCGCCCCTGATGAGCACGCTCGCGTCACTGGTCGCCACCAACTTGGCCTTTGCCAGAATGCTCTCGATGATGGGGCTGCGCGTAATGATTTCTTCACGCCAGCGTCGGTCGTTGTCGCCCGCTTCGCCAGCGGTTCCGCTCACGTTGATCGCTTTCTCGACCTGGGACAGCAGTTCCTTGCTGTCGAACGGCTTGGTCAGATAGCCGAACACGCCTTTCTGGGTCGCGGCCACGGCATCCGGGATCGTGCCATGGGCCGTCAGAATGATGACGGGTAACGCGGGGTGGATCTTTCGAATGTTCTGGAATAGTGCCATTCCGTCCATGCCGCCCATGCGCAGATCGGTAATCACAAGATGCGGGACGGAGACTGACAGTTTTGCGAGCGCGCGCTCGGCGCTGGGCGCACTTTCGACCAGATAACCGGCTCCCTGTAGCCGGAATGTCAGGAGCTTGAGGAGATCGGGATCGTCGTCGACAATCAATATTCTGGTTTCAGTATTCATGGCGTTTCCGGGTATTGTTTCTGTCCGCGTTCAATGAGGTTCTTTTCCATTTCCAGCAGGGCGTTGAGTTTCTCCTGCAATTCACTTGATCTCTGCTTTTGTGCTGCTATTTCCGAGGCTTGCCGCGCAATCTGTTCGTCTTGTTGCTGGACCTGTGCTTTGGCCTCGCGCAGTTCTTCACCGGCGCGTTCAATCGCGTCGCGCCGGCCCTCCAGTTCGGAGAGGTAGTTGCGATACAGCAACGCCAATGGATAGAGTTTTGAATAGGCGTTGTATTCCACCTCAAGCCATGCTTTGAGGAGATTCTGCGCCAGCTGCGTATCCCTGAATGGTGCACTTGGCGAAGACAGCAGCATAATCAACTGCATGCGATGAAAATCGCTCGGGTCAGAATGATATGCCCCCTGTACACGTTGATATTCCTGCAACAACACGTCCCCCTGCAGGCCCGTCATGTAGGCATAGTAATTCAGCAGGCGGTCAGCATCGGTTTCCACTGTTTCGACCACCTGGCGTTGTGGATACCTATCGACAGGCGCTTTGGGCTGCGATGCGCATCCTGCCACGCAGCATGTAATCAGTGCGGCCACGGCAATACGCGTCCTCATGCCGCTACTTCGAGTTGCCGCGACGGCAGCACCACACGAAGGTGCGCTCCGGGATTGCCGTCGTCAATGACTTCGACCGTTCCGCGATGTGCCAACGCGAACTCGCGCACGATCGCAAGACCCAGCCCCGTGCCCTTTACCGGGCCGGTGTACTCGACATTGCTCTGATAAAAAGGCTCGAACACCCGAACCCGGTCTTCTTGCGGGATTCCGGGGCCATCATCCATGAAGTCGATGACGACATCGCCGCCCCGGCGACGCAACTGGATACGGATTGTCCCCCCCGTTGGTGAATACTTGATCGCATTGGACAAAAGGTTGTCGATAATTGCTTCGATCTTGCGCTGGTCTCCTTCCATTTCCAGGTCGGCGGCGGCCAGTGACTGGCTGAGGTTCTTCGCCCTCAACGCGAGCGTGTGCTGCTGTATGACGCGCTCGACAAGCGACTTCAGTCTGAAATGGGTCGGGTTGAGTGAAGCCGTTTGAAACTGGGCCGTATGATAGGCAAGCAAGTCCTCGATGAGACGTTGCAGGCGCAATGTATTTTGTCTGAGGATGCGCGCAATTTCCAGCTGGCCGTGGGTCATCCGCCCGGTTACTTCGTCCGATAGCAGTTCAACTCCCTCCCGCAGCGCCGTCAGGGGCGTTTTCAACTCATGCGATACGTGACGCAGGAATCGCGACTTCTGTTCCTCGAGGTCAAGCAGGCGTAGCCTCAACCAGTCCAGTTGCCTGCCAAGAGACTGAAGGTCGGCAGGGCCGGTGACACTGATTTTGTCGCCAAACTCACCCTCGCCAAGTTTCTGGATGGCCGACTCGATTTGTGAAATCGGCCGGCGTATCAGCAATGACGCGCCCAGCACGAGAAAGATGGCAACCGGCACCAGCGCCAGCATTTGCCAAAGAATCAGATTCTGGGTTTCGCCGGCCATGCGCTGCACGATATCGGCTTCCCTTTCCACCAGCAGGTTTCCCTGATTGTCCAGTTCACGCGCTGTTTGTGAAAGCTTTGAAAACTGGCCAACGATCTCCGCCGCGCCGTCACGCAAAACGGCTGCCTCGTTTACTCTCTGGAACAGGTCGTTCTCGGTATCGACAAGCACGCGCAATGTGGCGCGTTGGGCCTGCTCCAGTGGATAGCTGCTCAAACGTTGCGCGGTATTCACGAATCGCTCGTGTGCAAGCGCATAGCCTTGCAGCACGGAAGGTTCATCGACGATGACGAACTGGCGCACGCTGCGTTCCATAGCCGTAACGTGTTCGATCAACGACCGGCTGGCCTGAGTCGCCTGGACTGCCTGATAAAGGGTTTGCTGGCTATGGTCCGCGAGATTGTTGATGGAGTAGGCGTTGTAAACCAGCGCAAGTACCAACGGAACCACCGCCAGCGCGAAGCCGGAGAGGATCAGCTTTAGAAATGAGCGTGGGTAATAGAGCCGCATCAGTTCATTCGCCGGCGCAACGGTGATGTCGTCGATGGATACTGCATGCTCATCGGCAGAAACGGGTGTGAGCGAACATTCCTGGCGCCTTCGCTAGACGATCTCTACCGTAACGCTTCCGAAATCGCCATAGTCTGCGCGGATCGTGTCGCCGGGCGCAATCGCCTGAGGCAGCACGCAGGTGCCGGTGGTGACGATCTCCCCTGCGTTCAGGCCGATGCCCTGGGTGCTGAGTTCGTTGGCGATCCAGGTCAGAGCGATGCGCGGGTCGCCCAGCACATTCGCGCCGGTTCCTTTCGCCGCAAGATTGCCATTGCGCCAGGCGGTCACGGGATGTCGGGACAGATCCTGTTCACGCCAGTTCGCGCTGGTCTCGTTGCCCAGGATAAACCAGCACGCGCATGCATTATCGGCGATGAGTTGTGCGGCTCCGACTTTTGCGAAATCGCTGTAACGTGAGTCCGGGATCTCGATAGCCGGATGCAGCGTGTCCACTGCGGCCAATACTTCCTCCATTTCATAGGCGGCCTCTCGCGGCTCCAGCGGCTTTGCCATGCGAAATGCGAACTCGGCTTCGGCAACCTGCATCAGATTCTGCCCGAGCGTTAGCCTGCTGCCAGAAGCCATGACCCTGTTGGCGAGCAGCCGCCCGGCGAGCGGTCCGTCGACGCCAATGTGTTTCTGTCCTTCGGTACTGGTCGCAGCGATCTTCCAGCCGAGACGGGGCTGCCCTGACAGCCTGGCGACCTCGGCCTGGATTGCATAGCCTTGTGAGCGATCGGCGGGCCGGGAATCTTCCGGAAGCGCGTCAATCAATCCCGATTGCATCCATGTCTCCCACAGGAGGGTGGCGGATTTCGTTATCTGATCACGGTTCATTTATCGGTCCTCGAGGGTGTCTGCACAGCTCGCGCGTTGCGGCGGCGCGGATGCTTTTCGCACCACGTTGATCAACGGTTCATTGCGCGCCAGCCGGTCCAGGTTCTCGGCGATGAGTCGGTTGCGGCGCGGCGCAAGGCGGTCGGTCCAGGCCGAGGCGTGCGGCGTCATGATGACGTTGTCGAGCTGATGAAATGGAAAACGCGAAGGTTGGCAGCGTTCGCTGTTGCTGGCGGGGTACCGGTACCAGGTGTCGATTATTGCGCCGCCAATCTGGCGATCGCGGCACGCCGTATACAACGCCTCCTCGTCGATCAACGCTCCGCGTGCAACGTTGATGATGACTGCGGTCGGCTTCATTCTCGAGATCCGGCGAGCATTGATGATGTTCTGCGTTTCGTCAGTCAGGGGCAGGGCCAGCAATACGAAATCACATTGCCCGAGCATTGCGTCAAGCCCCGCCATGTTCTCGACGGACTGGACGTTTCCATCGCCGCCACGTGCTGTGCGACCGCAGGCAAGGACGTTCATGCCGAATGCCTTTGCACGCAGCGCCACTTCGCGCCCTATCCGTCCGTAGCCAGCGATGCCCAGTGTCTTGCCATACAGTTCTCCGTGCACGGGCCCGAACAGGTGCGAACCCTTCCAGTTTCCCTGACGCAGCGCGTTCTCGAGCTCGGGCAGCGGAATCACCCATTGCAGCATGGTCGCAAGTACGTATTCCGCGATTCCGGTTTCGTGCTCGTAGACGTTGCAAACGCTCGCTGAGGCGGGCACGGCGTCAAATGTAATCGCGTCGGTGCCGGCCCCGGGCAGTTGCAGCAGTTTCAACGACGGCGCGGCGGGCATACTGGCTGGCCACTCCATCGAAATGATGGCGTCGGCCTGTGCCAGCCGATCGGAGAACTGCTCGCGATCCTTGTCATCAACGACCTCGATGCTCCATTCGGTCGTGAGGAACTCCGGGACTTTGGCGAGCCGTCCGTCATCATCTGTTTTCTTGATCAGTAGTAGCACAGGCTGAAATTTTTCAGGGGACAGGTTATTTTGAAACCGATCGCTTTAACCGCCCACCATTCGAACCATCGTTTGACATGTTCAGTCGAGCAGCAAAAGAGAGCGAAACACATACCCGCAGCAACAAGAGTGAGGAAACAGAATTTGTATTGTGCCAAAAGGCGGGCAAGAGCAGGGGTTTCATGCCGGCACTGTCGCCGATTTGCGACAAACACGCTGGTTGCATCCACCGTGCAAGGTGCTCCGAAGTTTCTCAACCGGCCCGCTCATGAGGCGCCTGCACATCGCGCCGTGCGCTCAAGTGACTGCAGTCTCAAAAGATGTTCGCGCAGTGCCGGTCGCACAGGGCTTTGGTGCCGGGAAAGGGAATCGAACCCTTACGGTGTCACCACCGGCGGATTTTGAGTCCGCTGCGTCTACCAGTTCCGCCATCCCGGCCCGGGGCGCATTATCCATGAAACCGTCGGCGCCCAGCAAGGAAACGGCCCCGTAATTTTCAGCCAGGTGCAGATCGCAAGGCATCCCTGGAAGAGTGACCGCCCGGCGGGCGCGGTCATCAATCACCTGTCGGCGGCATCCGGCCTGCCGATATAATCGGGTGATGAAACTGTCGGACTTCGATTATGACTTGCCTGAGTCGCTGATTGCGCAAGTCCCTCTGCCCGATCGGCGCGCCAGCCGTCTGATGCACCTGGACGGGGTCACCGGCGCCGTTCATGACCACCGTTTCGAGGAACTGGTCCATTTCTTCCGCGAGGGGGACCTGCTGGTTTTCAACGATACGAAGGTTATAAAAGCACGTCTCTTTGGCGTAAAGGAAACCGGGGGGCAAGTCGAAATCATGATCGACAGGGTGCTCGATGCGCGTACCGCGCTGGCGTTGCTGCGTGCCAGCAGGGCACCCAGAGCCGGGCAGCGCATTACCATCGACGGGAACACGGAGCTGGTGGTGCTTTCGCGGCAGGACGATCTGTTCCAGCTCGCTTTTCCCGAGGATGTGCTGGCGACGCTGGACCGCTGCGGGCATGTACCCTTGCCGCCTTACATCGGGCGCGAGGCCGAAGCGGCGGATGAATCCCGGTATCAGACCGTGTATGCCCGCCGACCGGGGGCCGTCGCCGCACCGACGGCCGGACTGCATTTCGATGACGCCATGCTGGGGAGCCTGAAGCGCATGGGTGCCGAGACCGCGTATGTGACGCTGCACGTCGGCGCAGGCACGTTCCAGCCGGTGCGCGAATCCGACGTCGGGCGTCACGTCATGCACGCGGAGTGGTACAGCGTGCCCGAAACGACCGCGCAGGCCGTCCGGCAGACGCGGGAGCGGGGCGGACGGATTTGTGCTGTGGGAACTACCAGCCTGCGGGCGTTGGAATCTGCGGCCCGCAGCGATGGAGAGTTGCTTCCGGGCAGCGGAGAAACCCGCTTGTTCATCCGGCCCGGCTATCAGTTCAGGGTCGTCGAGCGGCTATTGACCAATTTTCACCTCCCCAGGTCTACGTTGCTGATGCTGGTTGCAGCGTTTGCCGGGCTGGAGAACATCGTCCGTGCTTACCGCCACGCGGTGGAACAGCAGTACCGCTTCTTCAGCTACGGCGATTCCATGTTGTTGGAGCGGGCAGTGCCCGGCACACGATGAAGTTCGAACTGCTTGCAACGGATGGCCTGGCGCGAAGAGGCAGGTTGGAGCTTGCTCATGGTGTCGTCGAGACACCGGTTTTCATGCCTGTCGGGACTTATGGGGCGGTAAAGGGCATGCGGCCGTCCGACCTGGAGGCAAACGGCACGCAGATCCTGCTGGGAAATACATTTCATTTGTGGCTACGGCCGGGCCTGGACGTAATATCCGCGCATGGCGGCCTGCATGAATTCATTGGCTGGCGCCGGCCGATACTGACCGATTCCGGTGGTTTTCAGGTTTTCAGTCTCGGAGCTCTGCGCAAGATCAGCGAAGAGGGTGTTGCGTTTCGGTCTCCGATCGACGGAGCACCGTGTTTTCTTTCGCCCGAAGAGTCGATGCGTATCCAGCGTATTCTCAATTCGGACGTCGTGATGGCATTCGATGAATGCACGCCGTATCCGGCGAGCGAGGAAGAAGCCGCAAATTCGATGCGTCTGAGCATGCGATGGGCGGAACGAAGTAAACGCGCGCATGAAAACAACCACAACGCCTTGTTCGGCATCGTCCAGGGCGGCATGTACGAGAATCTGCGCGATGAGTCCCTGGCGGAACTGGTGCAGATGGGATTCGACGGCTACGCGATTGGGGGACTGTCAGTCGGAGAGCCCAAGGCGGATATGCTGCGTATCCTCCGCCACACGGCACCGCGTTTGCCGGAGGTGAAGCCGCGCTACCTGATGGGGGTAGGCACGCCGCGCGATCTCGTGGCTGCGGTCAGGCAGGGCATTGACATGTTCGACTGTGTGCTTCCGACGAGGAATGCCCGCAATGGCTGGGTTTACACCTCGGAAGGCATCATCAAGCTGCGCAATGCCGCCTACCGCAACGACACCGGGCCGCTCGACCCCAAGTGCGACTGCTACACCTGCGCCAACTTCACGAGGGCTTATCTGCACCATTTGCAGCGCATCAACGAAATGCTGGGGGCGTTGCTCAATACGGTTCACAATCTCGGTTTTTACCAGCGCCTGATGGCAGGCCTGAGGGACGCGATTGCCGCTGGCAGGCTGGACGAATACGCCGACTCCCTGGAACTGGGTCCGGCGGCCGCCGTTTGACGCTGCGCGCCCGGGTCAGGATTGGGACGGGAATGCCGGAGATCTGCCCCGGCATGGCCGCAGTCGTGGCCTGACCCATCGCGGGGAGGTCGATTCCGGGGAATTTCCTTTCTCCGGCAC
>Ga0111144_1049_pt1 | contig 18733 bp, 21 predicted proteins | sample DeeMarSeWOR28_12_FD_80235 | JGI IMG/M metagenome (GOLD analysis project Ga0111144, IMG submission 80235) | Betaproteobacteria bacterium SG8_40
CGCGCGTGATAGTCGGTGGTGCAATCCGCGAAAGTGGCTTGGCATAAATAACTTTGTTTGCACAACGCAGTCTACGGCACACATCTTCGTATGTTGTGGATCTTGCGCCGTCATGAGTTTGCTTGCCACTTGTGTTGCGGGTCTTCAAAGCGGAAGTGATCCAGGCTATGTTCTTTCAAGCGAGGCCGGCGCCGCTCGCCTGCTCGTCGGCGTGATAAGAGGAGCGCACCAGCGGCCCGCAGGCGGCGTGTTTGAAGCCCATCTTTGCTGCTTCGCGTTCGAACACCTTGAACTGCGCGGGCTCGACATAACGCAACACGGGCAGGTGTCCCTTGGTGGGCTGCAGGTATTGCCCCAGGGTCAGCATGTCCACGTTGTAGGCGCGCATATCGCGCATGACATCGAGAATTTCGTCGTCGGTTTCTCCGAGTCCGACCATCAGCCCCGATTTGGTTGGAATCTCCGGAAACCTGGTCTTGAAATCCTGCAACAGCCTTAGCGAGTGCGTGTAGTCAGCCCCCGGACGTGCTTGCTTGTAGAGGCGGGGTACCGTCTCCAGGTTGTGGTTCATCACATCGGGTGGGCTGATCGCCAGATTATCCAGTGCTTTTTCAAGACGTCCGCGGAAATCGGGTGTCAGTATTTCGATACGTGTGGACGGAGACCGGGTGCGGATCGCTGCAATGCAGTCGGCGAAATGTCTCGCTCCGCCGTCTCTCAGATCGTCGCGATCGACGCTGGTGATGACGACGTATTTCAGTTTCATTGCGGCGATGGTGCGCGCCAGGTTTTCCGGCTCCTTTTCGTCCGGCGGTTTTGGCCGTCCGTGCGCCACGTCGCAAAACGGGCAGCGCCGTGTGCACATGTCGCCGAGTATCATGAAAGTGGCCGTACCCTTGCCGAAGCATTCCCCGATATTGGGGCACGAAGCCTCTTCGCAAACGGTGTACAGGGAGTGTTCGCGCAAGACCTGCTTGACTTCGTAGAAGGTCCGGCTCGACGGCGATTTGACGCGAATCCAGTCCGGTTTCTTCAGCGGTTCAATCGGAATGATCTTGACCGGATTGCGCGCCGTCTTGTCGCCGCCGGTCTGTCGCAGACGGTCATTGCTCATCGGATTTGCATGTCTGGTTGTTGATTCCACAAGTTGGCCTGTAACGAGGCGAGCAGTTTTTCGCCAATCGCGTCCAGGTCGTCGTCAATGCCGAGGTCGCGCAACTGACCCACGCGCAGGCCCGGAAAGCCGCACGGGTCGATGTCCGCAAACGGGGCGAGATCCATATCGACGTTCAGAGACAGCCCATGATAGCTGCAACCGTTGCGAATGCGCAGGCCAAGTGAGGCAATCTTGGTCTCGCCAACGTATACGCCCGGTGCCTGCTCACGGCCGCTGGCTGCGATGCCGTATTGTTTCAGCAGTTCGACAACGGATTGTTCAAGGCGTCTGACAAGCTGGCGAACGCCTATGCCGAGCCGGCGCAGGTCGACCAGGGTATAGACGACAATCTGGCCGGGGCCGTGGTAGGTGATCTGCCCGCCACGGTCGGATTTGACTACCGGTATGCGGGTCGCGGTGCGCGGCAGGTGCGCGGCGCGTGCGGCCAGCCCCAGTGTATATACCGGGGGGTGCTGGAGCAGCCAAAGCTGATCGTCTTCATCCGGCGTTCGCGTCAGGGTAAGGCTTTTCATCTGCTGCCAGGTTGGCTCGTAATCGACCAGGCCAAGGCGCCGGATAGCAGCCGGACTGTCAGATGCGCTGCCGGCATGCAGCAGGGACGTATCGCCGGCTTGCGGGCGCGCCGTCACGGACGATTCGATCCACGCGTTCACGTGGCGGTTCTTCTTGTCGGCTGCCGGGTTCGCAGGACTCAAGCGTTTCATAAGACCATGGCGACTGCAGGATGGTCGCCGAGCTCCTGGTATAGCGCATCGAGTTGCTCGCGTGAAACGGCGACGATCGTGCAGGTGACGCTCAGGTAAGTGTTCTTCTTGCTCTTGCGCAGCTCAACCGTGCTCTCGTCGAAATCAGGCGCATGTTTACGCACGATGTCGATCACGTTTCGAACGAACTGCGGTTCGCGCCGGCCCATGACTTTGATCGGAAAATCTAGCGGATACTCGATTTCTCCCAGCTTGCCATTGCCATCCTGTTTCGACGATTCCTGAGTCATCGCTTGCCGTTGTGTTCAGACGGGCGCCGATCGCATGACCTGCGCCTTGTATTCCTGATAGAGGCCGTGCATGCGCTTGAACACAGGCCCCGGACGACCATTACTGACCGGTTGGCCGTTCAGCGTGGTCACGGGCAGAATTTCCCGGCTCGAGGAGGTGATCCAGATTTCGTCCGCACGCGCCAGTTCGGTCTCTGCAATGTTTCTAACCTCATATGCGACATTGTTTGCCGCGGCCAGTTCCAGCACCAGGTCATAGGTAATGCCGGGCAACATCAGGTTGGACTTGGGCGGAGCGAGAATGATGCCATTACTGACCACAAAGGCGTTGCTCGCCGAGCCCTCGGTCAATTGACCATCGCGCACCAACAGCGTCTCGGCGCAGCCGGCGTCTACTGCGAGCTGGCGCAGCAATACGTTGGGCAGCAGGGAGGTGCTTTTTACATTGCACCGTGCCCAGCGATTATCCGATGCCGTGATGGCGCCGACGCCGTCACTGATCTGCTCCGCTGTTGGCGGCAGCAGCGGGCTGCTCATGATGAACACGGTCGGTGCGGTGTTGGCGGGGAAGGCGTGGTCGCGCCTGGCGACGCCGCGTGTCACCTGCAGATACAGCGATTGATCTTCGGGTTCATTGAGCCCCACCAGGCGAGTAATCAGTTCCTGCCATGTGTTGGCCTCATGCGGATTGCCGAGGCGTATGCTGTCGAGGCTCGCCTGCAGGCGTTCGAGGTGCTCGCCGAGACGGAAGGGCAGGCGCGAGTAGACGGGGATGACTTCGTAGACGCCGTCGCCGAAAATGAACCCCCGGTCGAGCACCGGGATGACGGCTTTTTCGATTGGCATGAATTCGCCGTTGAGATAAATCATCGAAAGCGGTTACTGGTTCGGCAAGAAAACCGGGTCAGTTCAGCAGCAGCCTGAGACTATGCCAGGCGCGCACGAAAATGTTGGCGACGGCAACGGATTCGAGTGCTACCACAGGATACTCTCCGTAGGGGCTGCCGTCGAACGTCAGACGCAACATGCCGATACTCTGCCCCGCCCGCACCGGCGCGAGCAGCGGCTGCATGCTTTCCAGTTCCGCCTGAAGCTGTTGCCACAGGCCGGCTGGCACGGTGACGAAGAAATCCTCCGGAAAGCCGGCCGGCAACCGGTCGTCGCTACCCTTCCAGACCGGAATCTCCTGCACCGTTTCGCCCTTGCCGTAAAGTTTGTGCGTTTCGAATTTTTCGAATCCGTAATTGAGTAGCTTCTGGCTCTCGGATGTGCGGGCCCTGTCGGAGCCAGCGTCAATCACCACCGATATCAGGCGGCGCTGATCGCGCCGCGCGGTGGCAATGAGGCAGAAACCGGCACTCTCGGTGAATCCTGTTTTCATGCCGTCGACGTGCGGATCGCGCCCCAGCAGTTTGTTGCGGTTGTACTGCGCGATGTTGTTGTAGGTAAATTCGCGCAGGCTATAGAACTCGAAGTGCTCGGGGAATCGCGAAATGATGAGGCTGGCGATCGTAACCAGGTCACGCGCGCTTGAATAATGCTGCGGGTCCGGCAGACCGGTAGCGTTGGTAAATTTCGTGTTGGCCAGTCCCAGCCGCTGCGCCTCCCGGTTCATCATATCGACGAATTGCGCTTCGCTGCCGGCGACCCCTTCCGCCAGCACGATGGCGGCATCATTGCCCGACTGTACGATGAGACCTTTCAGCAGGTCTTCCACGGTCACTTCGCTGCCCGGATCGAGAAACATCCGAGAACCGGCCGTGCCCCAGGCCGCCTCGGACACGGTCAGCTTCTGCCCCATCGACAGGCGTTTCTGGTACACGGCTTCGAATACCAGATAGGCGGTCATCAGCTTGGTAAGGGAAGCGGGTTCGATGCGCTGGTCGGCGTTTTTCTCCGCCAGGACCGTGCCGCTCAGGAGGTCGACGAGCACGAATGCGCGCGAGTGCAGGCTCGGGGGCGGGACAAGCTCACTGAAAACCTGGGCGTGGGCGGGCAGGCATGCAGCGACGAACAGGATCAGGGCGCGCAACGAGAGCATATCGTGAGGCGCGAATTATACTCGCCATCCGGGCGGGGAAGTGCCGTCAACGGTCACAACGATTGAAACAAGCCCCTTGTGCTTGCTACGCTAGCGGCTCGCCTGGCATCTGGATACGAAAGCTCGTGATGAACAAACTTACCAAAACGACGACTACTGCACTGTGCGCCTGTTGGTGCATGTGCGCCGGTACCGCACTCGCTCTGGAGGTCGTTGTCAGCGAGGCCTGGACGAGGGCGACCGCACCCGGGCAGACGGTCGCGGGCGTTTATTTCGACATTGAATCAGACAGCGACGCAAGGCTGGTGGGTGTCGAGACGAGGCTCACGGACGTGGCGGAACTCCACTACATGAAAATGGAAGATGGCGTCATGCGCATGCGCTCGTTGCCGAAAGTGGATCTGCCGGCGCGGGAAACCGTGAAGTTCGCGCCCGGCGGGCTGCACGTCATGCTGTTTGAGCTCAAACGCCCGCTGGAAGCCGGGGGGGAACTCGGCCTTACGTTGCTGGTCGAGGATGCCGGCGGCCAGCAGACCCGGGTCGACGTGAGCGCGGAGGTGCGCAATTTTGATGGCAGCAAGGCGCATCATCATCACTAGCCGGCGGCATGCCGGACCTCAGGATTCGATGCTGACGGCGTAACCCTGGATCCAGCCCTCGTTTACCCAGCCGCGCAGTAACCCGGCGGCGCGCTGAGCGGCATCGGCGTCGGCCATGCCCGTCGTTGCGGCAAAGTCCGAGCACGCATCGCCAAACCCGGCTCCGCCTGCAAATGCCCGCCACAGCCATGTCTCGTCGTGGTCGAGTGTTCTGAAATACGTCTTGAAATCCCTGCGCCAGACGGCAATGGTATCGGCCTCCTCGCGGCGGACCGGCCCGGGCATTTTTTGCTGGTCGCGATGCGCGTGCCAGATGGCAATCACGTTCCAGTGCGATTCGACCAGATGTAACGAAGGGTGAGCGATGAAGCGCAGGCCGGGCCAGTCCACGGGTGGGACCGACGCGATCTGTTCGAAACTGGTTTGCGGCGCGTCATCGGCGTCGAAGGCAAGGCCCTGCGCCCACTCGAACCCGGCCAGCTCGGCCAGAACGGGTTGCTGGCTGAATGCCGGATCGTTGCGCAGAAACCTCGCCAGCCCTTCGCCGAACCAGCGCAAGTTCCGGTAGGTTGAGGGGCACGCGTCGATGTAGGCGGCGGCCAGATTTTCGAAAGCGGATTCGCCGACAAACGCCTCGAGGGCCGGATAATCCACCCCCAGGGCTGCGATCAGGCGTAACCGGTAGGCACTGTAGTAGATGCGCAGCCGCGTTTGCCTGAACGCGTCATCCGGCCCGGCAATGTCAGCGATCACGCCGGGGTCTCCGTCGAGCAAGTGCTTTTGGAACCGGGCCTGCAGCCCGGCGAGGGCCTTCATCTGCGTAATCCTTCAGGCCGCATCGTGTTCATGCCGCAACGAAAGAGCGCGCGGTGGTGGCGATTTCGCGGGCCTGCTCCAGTTCGCTGACCAGTGTTGCCAGATCAGGGATGTGGTCGTCGCGCTCGATCATGGTCGCGACCGGCCCCAGTTTTTCAATGGCATGACGATAGAGGTCCCAGACCTCGTCGATCACCGGCGCGTCGTGCGTATCGATGATATGCGTTCCGCAGTGACTGTGTCCGGCGAGGTGTATTTGCTGGATACGGTGAGCTGGCAGCGCATCGATGAACTGACGAGGATCAAAACCGTGGTTGAAGCCACTGACGTAGACGTTATTGACGTCGAGGAGCAGCAAGCAATCGGTGCGCTCGGAAATTTCAGCGAGAAACTCCCACTCCGTCATTTCTGACCGGTCGAAGTTGACGTAACTGGAAACGTTCTCTATCAGGATGGGGCGCTGCAGGAAGTCCTGCACCTGGGCGATGCGTGCCGCGACGTGCCTGGCCGCTTCGGTCGTGTATGGCAGCGGCAGCAGATCGTGGATATTTTTCCTGGCAAAACCAGTCCAGCACAGGTGGTCGGAGACCCACGCCGGCTGGATGCGATCGGCCAGCGCCTTCAGTGCCTTGAGGTAGTCGAGGTCAAGCGGATCGGTGCTGCCAATGGACAGCGACACGCCATGCAGCACGACCGGATACTCGGCGCGAATGCGGTCAAGATAGTAAAGGGGCTTGCCGCCGGGCACCATGTAGTTTTCCGACAGCGCCTCGAACCAGTCAACGCGGGGGCGCGAGGCTAGGATGTCGTCGTAATGAACGGTGCGCAGACCGAGCCCGAAACCGGGATTCTGAAATCGCATGTTGATCAGGGCGCGGGCACCCGATGATCGCGGTGCCCGCTGTAACAGGTTAAGACCCGCTTCGGGCCCGTTACCTTCCGGCCCCGGTCACTTTCGAGCACTCGACGGCGCTGAGCTTTACGAAGCCCTGGCCCTTGCACTCGTTCTGCCCGGCACACGCGCTGTTGGCCGTCTTGCAGTCGCTCAAACCCTTGCAGGCATTGGCAGCATCACAGGCGATCTTCGCCTCGGTCCTGGCGCTGGTGCCGCCAGTGCTTTCGCAGCCACTGATGAACAATGCTGCGGCAGTGGCCGCAATGGCCAGGCCCGCCAGGTTCTTGCCTTTGGTCATGGATCTCTCCTCCTTGGGGAATATGTCTGAAGTGCCTCGGTGAGCGCTTTAACAAGCCCACCGTTGCACGCGGTGTGCAATGGAGACGCACACTGGTTTGTACGGGGCGAGGAGGGATTTGGATGAAAGCTGGTGCCGGAACGCGCCTTGGGCCCGGCAATGAGGGTCCGAGCGGCGGGTTCAATCGGCAACTGATGTGCCGATGATCGCCCCCTCCTTGCGGAGGTTTTCGAGTATTTCGCGTCCGCCGGCAAGCGCAGATGCCGGATTCGGGTGCTGCAGTCCGGCCACGATCTGCTCAAGTGCGTGTTCCCCGGAAATATTGCCGGCTTCAATGAGCGCAATCAAACGCGCGCTCACCGGATTCAGCACGATGAACCGGACCTTGTCGTTGCCGTCACGAAAGACCAGCAGGCAGGTCTGTTCCTGCTGCAGCGGCGTCGGCTGGTAGTCCTTGCCGATGCGGTGGACGGGGTAAGGGTAGGCGAGCAGCATATGTGCGGGAGCCAGCACCGGACGACCTGCCAGAAGATCACCGGCTGTATCGATGGCGCTCATATCGGCTTCCTTGTCGGAAATCTCCACCGCAAGTTCGACCCATTCGTAATGCAGCAGGTAGATCAGGAAGTCCGGCTCGCCACCAGTTGCATTGTGTTCCTGCATGAATTGCAGGAACTCCTCCGCAATCTGGCGAAAGTAAGGACTGCGGCAGCGGTGTTTGGCGAAAAACGTCCGCACCAGCCGCCGCCACTCAGGTTCTCCCAGAATACTGCGCGCGACCGGGAAGCACGATGAAATCTGGCCGATTACGTTGTTGAACAGGAGTTCGTTGTAGACCTCCATGCGAGCAGCGGGCACGCCCTGCGGCCGCGGACTGCCTTCCGGGTCGCGGATATGTCTGGTGAATGCGCGCTGGTAGTCCTGAAACTCAGGAGTGGATCGCGACGCTGGCATGGCTATCTTGCGGCTGGTAGCGGTGTTGCAGCGACGCAATCCGGGCGACCTCGCCGACCAGATGTTCCAGTGGCGGAATGTTGAAATCGCGCTCGAGCAGCGTCGGGTGCACGCCGATCTCGCGGTAGGTGAACTCGAGAAGTTCCCATACCGGATCGATCACGTCGGCGCCATGCGTATCAACGAGCAGGTCTTCGTTTTCCTTGTAATGGCCGGCCATGTGCAGGTACACGACCCGGCCTGCCGGAACGCCGCGCAGGAATTCGCGCGCGTCGTAACGGTGATTGACGCTGTTGACGTACACGTTGTTGACGTCCAGATGCAACCAGCAGTCTGCCTCGGCCACAACGGCGTTGATGAATTCGAGTTCGCTCATTTCGTCGATCGGCGACTCGGTATAGAACGATGCGTTCTCGACGGCAATGCGCCGGCCCAGTATGTCCTGGGTCCTGGAAATGCGTCGGGCGACATGGCTGACTGCCTCCGCGGTGAACGGAATCGGCAACAGGTCGTACAAATGGCCGTCGTCGCTACAGTAGGACAGGTGCTCTGTGTAGAGCGGGGACTGGTGCAATTCGAGAAAGGTTTTCAGCTTGCGAAGAAAAACCTCGTCAAGCGGAGCAGACCCTCCGAGTGAAAGGGACAGCCCATGGCAGACCAGGGGGGTGCGTTCGGTCAACGCGCGAAACGCCTTGCCCTTGGCGCCTCCCATGTCTATCCAGTTTTCCGGCGCGACTTCATAAAAGCTGATTGCTTCGGGTTTGCCGGCCGTCAGCGCCGGGATCAGTTCCCGGCGCAAGCCCAAGCCGGCACCCTGCAGCGCCGAATCAAGTGTTACTGACAAAGCCTGGAAGCCTTACTTGCTGCCTCCGCACTTCGCTTCACCGCACTTCGCTTCACCGCCCTTGTCATCATCAGTGGCGCCGCCGCACTTGGCTTCGCCGCACTTGTTCTCTTCGCCCTTGGCGACACCGGCGATCTGGTAGCCGTTCTTGAGCGAGTCCATCTGGAAGGGGTTGTCAGCGGCGCTGGCAATGGGCGCGGCGGCCATGGTGGCGGCGAAAGCCGAGCCAATGACGAGCGATACAGCAGTTTTCTTTGAAGCCATGGTTCAAGTCTCCTAAATTGATATAAATCAAGCTGTTGAGCCGGATCGAGTTGATTGCTCCGGTCCGCGTTGCGGGTCGGTGAGAGGCCGTCCATCTCTAACCGCCTCGCAACTGGGTCCGCAATCAATATACGCGAAACCGGCAGGACCGGATTCGCGGCAAAAAACCCTGCCGTAACCGGCCCCGACATCCCGCTTTGTTACCCGCGAATGCGTTTCGGCGCAGTCCGGGAATAGCTTCGACGGGCAGGTCCTGACGAAGTTCTGAAAAGAGGTCTTGAAACGGTTTTATCGGTACCCATATAGCGCTGTGAAGGGCAGCTCGCCCGCTAATATAAGGAGAGACAGACAATGGCAAATTTGACCAGATACAACCCGTTTGACGAGAGTTTTGATGATCTGTTGAAGGGTTTCTTCGTGCGCCCGGTGTCGTATGACGAAAAAGTCCAGCCGCAGGTGAGCATCCGCATGGACGTTACGGAAAGCGAGCAGGCTTATCTCGTGCACGCTGACATCCCCGGTGTAAAGAAAGAAGACATTCATGTCACGATCGACGGCAACCAGGTGGCCATCAGCGCTGAGACAAAATCACAGCGCGAACAAAAGGACGGCGAGAAGGTGCTGAGGTCCGAGCGCAGCTACGGCAAGGCTTATCGCGCGTTTACCCTGGCCCAGGACGTTGACGAGGCAAGCGCCGAAGCGAAGTACACGGATGGCGTGCTGGAACTGACGCTGCCGAAGAAAGCGGCGACGTCGGCAAAGCGCCTCTCCGTCCAGTAAGTTCCTATCCCCGTTGGGAAAAGGGGCGGCTGTTGGCCGCCCCTTTTGTTTTAGTGCCGGCGGTTGTGCGGCGTCGGGTAGAATCGGGCGCATATCCGAATCGTCTCGTTTCTGTCTGCAATGACCATTTCGCCCACCGATGCCCGTATCAAAGCCCAGGTTCTGGCCGAGGCTTTGCCCTACATCCGCCGCTTTCACGGCAAGACCATTGTCATCAAGTACGGGGGCAATGCCATGACCGACGAGCGGCTCAAGCATTCGTTTGCCCGCGACATCGTCCTGCTGAAACTGGTCGGTCTGAACCCGGTCGTAGTGCATGGCGGCGGGCCCCAGATCGATAACATGCTCAGCCGGGTAGGCAAGAAGGGTGAGTTCATCCAGGGCATGCGGGTGACCGACCGCGAGACCATGGATGTGGTGGAAATGGTGCTTGGCGGCCTGGTCAACAAGGATATCGTCAACCTGATCAATCAAGCGGGTGGACGCGCCATTGGCCTGACCGGCAAGGACGGCGCCTTTATTCGTGCCAGGAAATTGCGTGTTTCGAACAAGGAGCAGGCCGGGGAGATGCTCGATATCGGCCAGGTTGGCGAGATCGAGGCAATCGACCCGGAGGTGATCGCCCTGCTCGAGAGCCGTGAGTTCATTCCGGTCGTGGCCCCCATCGGCGTCGGTCCCGAGGGTGATGCCTATAACATCAATGCCGACCTGGTGGCGGGCAAGCTTGCCGTGGTGTTGCGCGCGGAAAAACTGATGCTGCTGACCAACACACCCGGTGTACTCGACAAGGATGGGCGGTTGCTCACGGGCCTCACGCCGCGGCAGGTCGATGTCCTGATCAGTGACGGGACGCTGCATGGCGGCATGCTTCCCAAGATCGCGTCCGCGCTCGATGCCGCGCGCAGCGGCGTGAACGCAGTGCACATTATCGACGGCCGGGTCGAGAACGCCGTGCTGCTTGAAATCCTGACCGATCAGGGCGTGGGCACGCTGATACGCAGTCATTGAGCGGCGGCCGGCTATGAAACCACGGGCCGCTGCGTTACGTTGTCGTTGCCATCAGGGTGATGAATCCCGATGCCGCCTTGCCTGACGGGTAATGGTGGCAGGGCAACAGCGTTCTGCTCCGGCCCGACGTGTTGCGAGCGGCGCCGGAACCGCCGATGACGATGCAGCGCAAAACCTGGATTTTCGATCTGGATAACACCTTGCACGACGCGGGGCCGCACATATTCCCGCATATCAACCAGTCGATGACCGACTACGTGCAAACCCACCTCGGTGTCGACCGCAGCGAGGCGAACCGGGTGCGCGTGGATTACTGGAAACGCTACGGCGCAACCCTGGTTGGCCTGATGCGCCATCACGATGTCGATCCGGGGCACTTTCTGCTGCAGACGCACCACTTTCCCGAACTGGAAAAAATGGTCGTGGCGAGGCGGGAACTGCGCTGGACTCTCAGGCGGCTTCCAGGGCGAAAAATCGTGTTTTCCAACTCGCCGATACACTATTCCCGGGCGGTGCTCGACATCCTCGGCATCGACGACCTGTTCGACGACGTGTTTTGCATCGAACGAACGGGCTACCGGCCCAAGCCGGATACCAGCGGATTCTTCAGGTTGCTGAACGATCACAGGCTGCATCCGGGCAGGTGCATCATGGTCGAGGACAGCCTGGAAAATCTGCGCACGGCCAAGCGACTGGGCATGCGTACGGTATGGATTGACCCGACGCCCCGTTCACCGACCTGGATCGATGTCAATATCCGCCACCTCCGCAGCCTGCCCAGATGCCTGGCCAGGCTGATCTAGGTGATGGGCAAATGGCGCTGCGGATATCAGGTCGGGGCGCGACCTTGCGCGAGCCGCGTATTCCCTGCTTGCGTCGTGATAAAGTGCCGGGTGACGGACAAGGGTGGCGCCACGGGCATTTCCCTTACCGCAGTGACCTTGTGACAGCGAGCATCAATACGGCGAGTACCCATTAGAGGCAGTCATGGCAGCCAGATCCGGAGAGCGCAAGCTGCAGATCCTGCAGACGCTTGCAGCGATGCTCGAAAACCCTCGCTTGCAGCGATGCTCGAAAACCCTCGAAGCGAGAAAATCACGACAGCGGCGCTCGCGAAGCGCTTGTCTGTTTCCGAGGCGGCCCTGTACAGGCATTTCGCCAGCAAGGCACAGATGTTCGAGGGACTGATCGAGTTTATCGAGAAGACCCTGTTCGGTCTGGTAAACAAGATATCCGAGGAAGAACAGAGCGGGCGAAAACAGCTCGAAGCCATGTTGTCGATGCTGCTCGGTTTTGCGCAGAAGAACCCGGGGATGACGCGGGTTTTGATCGGTGACGCACTGGTCAACGAGGACGAGCGGCTCCAGACCCGTATCAATCAATTGCATGACCGGCTCGAGTCGACATTGAAACAGGCACTGCGCTTTGCCCTTACCGAGAACGAGATCGACAAGCAAACCGAGGTCGATGCAAAGGCAAATTTGCTACTTGCGTTCGTAGTAGGGCGCTGGCACCAGTATGCCAAGAGCGGCTTTCACCGTGACCCAGTGCAGTACTGGACAGCGCAGTCGCGAGAACTCATCTAGGCGGGTTTCGCAACGCACGCATATGAGAGTTGCCCTGTTACTGGCTGTCTGCCTGGCATTGCCGGGTTGCGAAACGAGCGACAAGGACTATCAGGTTGCGTTGCTGGGCACCTGGGTTTCGCGCGAAGTAGGACAGGATGACGTCATCGTCGAAACGCAGACGACCCTGTTGCCGGGCGGGCGCGTCAACTGGAGCGGCGAGTTACGGTTGCCGGTGCCGCCGACTTTCTACGTGCCGCGCGGCGTCAGCCACGAAGTCAAGAATGGACGGCTGGTGTTTTATTTCAGTGCCAGCGGCGCGTGGTTCGTGCGCGACGGGTACATGCATACCCGGGTCGAGTCATCGACGCTGCAGACTCTGATGCCGGAAGGGTTTGCGACGGCCTGGCAACTCAAGGAAGTGACTCCAAAAGAGCTGGTCTATGTTTCGGCTGCCAATGGCCGAACCCGGGTCGAGTATCGACGCGACTGATTCGCGCCAACGCGGAGCGTGACCCGGTTATTCCGCCTCGCAGGAAACCCGAATCTCGCGCTGCGCTGTTTCACCGCCTGTGCAAACGGGACAGGCCGGATCCTTTTTCAGCCGCACGCTGCGCCATTGCATCGATAGCGCGTCGAGCATCAGCAACCTGCCGTTGAGTGTTTCGCCGGTTCCGCTCAGCAGCTTGAGCGCCTCGGCCGCCTGGCTCGAGCCGACAATCCCTACCAGCGGCGCGAACACGCCCATCACGGCGCAACGCATCTCCTCATGATCTTCGGTCTCCGGAAACAGGCAGTGGTAACAGGCACTGCCGGGATCGCGCAGGTCGAAAACGCTGATCTGCCCATCGAAGCGGATGGCAGCACCCGAGACCAGTGGCCGGTGGAAGCGCACGCAGGCCCTGTTGATGGCGTGACGGGTGGTGAAATTGTCGGTTGCATCGATCACGACATCGGCTGACTTGACCAGATCCTCAAGGCGATCACCGGCGATTCTTTCGGCGACCGTCTCGACGGTGATCCCGGGGTTGATTTGCTGCAGCGTCTCACGCGCCGACTCGACCTTCTTTCGCCCGATCGAACCCGTGTAGTGAACGATCTGACGTTGGAGGTTGGTGAGGTCGACGTCGTCAGGATCGCAAATGGTTAATTTCCCGACCCCGCTGGCGGCCAGATAAAGACTCGCCGGCGCCCCCAGTCCGCCGGCCCCTACCAGCAGTACATGCGAGTCGAGCCATCTGTTCTGGCCGTCGATCCCGATTTCGGGAAGAAGGATGTGGCGGCTGTAGCGTAGGAGTTGCTTGTCGTCCATGTCGGGCAATGCGCCAGCCTGTTTCAGATACGCGACCCGCTGTTCCGTGCCCGGAACAGCGGGTGATGCCTATCAGGTCGGGTCAGCGGACCGGTTGTTACCGATGATCTGCAGGCCCTTGAGCAGATTGAGCGCTTGCCCGAGCTGGTAATCGTCCTTCGCTACGACGTCGGGCATCTCGCCTTTCGAGGCATCGGGCGCCGGGATTGTCGCTCCGGGTGCTTCCATCCCTTCGCCTTGCGTATTCTCGAGGCGATTTCTCAAATCCGCCTCGCGAACCTGGATGCCGGCATCACCCGCGGCCACGGTCGCGTCCTCGACCACGATGTCAGGCGTTATGCCTTTGGCCTGAATCGACCGGCCGTTCGGCGTGTAGTAACGCGCCGTGGTGAGCTTGATCGCGGTACCGTTGCCAAGCGGAAGGATCGTTTGCACGGAACCCTTGCCGAAGGTCTGCGTACCCATGATGATGGCGCGTTTGTGATCCTGGAGCGCGCCGGCGACGATTTCGGATGCGGACGCGGAGCCGCCGTTTACCAGCACCACCATTGGCAGCGTTTTTACATCCTTCGGCAGATTGGCGAGGTAGTCGCCCTGCACGCCCCGTGCATAGTATTCGGGCCGGGCGTACAGACGCATCCTCGCATCGCTGGTGCGCCCTTCCGTATAAACGACCATTTTGTCTTTGGGAAGGAACGCGGCCGATACGGACACGGCGGAGTTGAGCAAACCACCGGGGTCGTTGCGCAGGTCGAGAATCAACCCCTTCATCGGCCCTTCATTGGTCGCGAACAGCTCTTCGATGGCCTCGCCGAGTTTCTCGCCCGTGTGCTCCTGGAACTGGGTGACACGGAAGTAGGCGTAACCCGGCTCGAGCAATTTGGATTTGACGCTCTGAATCTGGATGACGGCCCGCGTGATGGTGACTTCGGTCGGTTTGGAGTCACCCTTGCGAATGTAGGTCAGCTTGATTTGGGTGTCCGGTTTGCCGCGCATCAGTTTGACGGCATCATTCAGCGTCATGCCCTTGACGTTGGTTTCATCAAGTTTGATGATCAGATCGCCAGGCTTGAGGCCGGCTCTCCACGCCGGTGTGTCCTCAATGGGTGCGACCACCTTGACAAAGCCGTCTTCCATGCTGACTTCGATACCCAGCCCGCCGAATTCGCCCTGGGTTCCGACCTGCAATTCCTTGAACGCTTCCGCGTCGAGGTATGCCGAGTGCGGATCGAGCCCGGAAAGCATGCCGTTGATGGCCTCGGAGATGAGCTTCTTGTCATCCACCGGCTCGACATAGTCGTTCTTGATCCGGCCGAACACTTCAGTAAATGCGCGCAGGTCATCGATCGGCAATGGGCCTGACGCGCGGTCGGCGACCGCGGAGAAGTTGAGGCTGATGAGTACGCCGGCGATGACGCCGAGAAATATCAGCCCGAATTGACGAAACCTGCCGCGCATTTTCTGCTCCTTCAACGATGGTTGGCTTTGCGCCACCAAAAAATAGGGGGTTATCCCCGTCGTGATCTTGCCCCGCCCGGTGCGGACTGAGCGCTCAAGGGCCGGAATTCACGGCCCGGCCGTTGCCTGGGTGACGCGCTTCCTGCCTTCGCTCTCTGCTCAAGCCGGGCACAATCCGGTGTGATCCCGAATCGGCGCTGCCGGATTGAGGCTAATTCAAATCGACCCAGGGAAGCGGATCAAACGGTTTACCCTTGTATCTGAGTTCGAAGTATAAACCCGAATCCGCGCTTCCCCCGCTGTTCCCCACCGAGGCGATCGTATCTCCGGCACCAAGCTGGTCGCCTACCTGCCTTAACAAAGCCTCGTTGTTCCCATAAAGGCTCATGTATCCGGAGCCATGGTCGAGTATCAGCAAGTTGCCGAATCCGCGCAGCCAGTCCGCATAAACAACTTGTCCGGGAGCAATGGCCTTGACCTGGCCCCCTTCCCTGGCAGCAATAAACAGGCCCTTCCACGACAGCCCGGTGTCTTCTCTTGGGCGGCCAAAGCGGTTGGTAAGTTCCCCGACCACCGGAAGCCGCAACCGACCCTTGAGTTTGCGGAACGCCGAATTGTTGGCGCTGGCATCAGGAAGTGACTGATTTTTCAAACGTGCCTGCCGCCGGCGCTTTTCCGCCTCCTCGGCGAGTTTCTTGATCAGGGCCGTCAGCCGCTGTTCGTCGCGCTTGAGTTTGGAAATCTGGTTGCGCTGCCGGGCAATGTCGTCAGACGTCTTGGCCAGCACTTTCTTGCGCGCCTGCTTTTGCTTCTCGAGGGTTATCTTCTGATCGGATTCCTCGCTCTCCAGTTTCTCCAGGCGCGCGCTCTGTTCCTGTACCTGTCGCGTGAGTTCCTTTAACTCCTCCAGGCTGTTTCTCAGCGAGCCAATCAATTCGGCACGAGCCTTCGAAACGTATCCGAAGTAATGCAGCTGGCGTGCCGTTTCATTGGCGTTCTGGCGATTGAGCATGAGCCTGAGCGACTCCGGTTGACCGGCAAGATACTGGCGACGTATCAGCCGCCCCAATGAGACACGTTCCGATTCGATCTGTTTGTCGAGTTCGGCGGCTTGATTTGTCAGTTGGCGGATCTTCGCGTCAATTCGCTTGCGCTCGTTGGCTAGTTCGAAAAGCCTGCGGTTCGCCTTGCTGATCGCGCGTTCCGACTGTCGCAGTGCGTCGGCCGCTTCGGATTTGCTCTCCTCCGATTTTTCGAGCTCTTTTTGCAGCTTCTCGATCCTGCTTCGAAGCTCGTCGAGTTCTTCTTTCTGCTGGGTTTGCGCAGAACCAGGCTGGCTTGCTATCAGCCCGGCGAGCGCTGCGGCACAACACCAGAAACGGAGTGGAATGCCGGGTTTTCCCGCGCGCAGTTTAGCCACTCGCCTTTGATTGAGCGGCAACGGCTGCTGCAGCCTGCTTTGCCTTCTCCGGGTCGCCAAGGTAATAACTGCGAATGGGGGACAGATCGTCTTCCAGTTCATATACCAAAGGGATGCCGGTGGGTATGTTGAGGCCGACAATTTCCTGCTCGGATACGCTGTCAATGTGCTTGACGAGCGCGCGCAACGTGTTGCCATGCGCGACGACTAGTACGCGCTGGCCCGATTTGACCCGTGGGGCAATGGTTTCGTTCCAGTAGGGCAGGAAACGGGCGACGGTATCCTTGAGGCACTCGGTCAGCGGCAGAGCTTCTTTTGCAACCGATTGGTAGCGCGGGTCGTTCACCGGGTTGCGCTCGTCCGAGGCCTCCAGCGCCGGCGGCGGGGTGTCGTAGCTGCGGCGCCAGATGAGGATCTGATCGTCGCCGTATTTGCTGGCCGTTTCGCTCTTGTTCAATCCCTGTAGCGCGCCATAGTGGCCCTCGTTGAGCCGCCATGACAGATGCTGCGGAATCCACATGCGATCGAGTTCGTCCAGCGCAAGCCACATGGTACGGATTGCCCGTTTGAGGACGGATCCGTAAGCCACGTCAAAATCGAAGCCCGCTTCCCTGATGAGCTGGCCCGCCTCGCGTGCTTCCGACACGCCGCGCTCGGTGAGATCGACATCGGTCCAACCGGTAAAACGGTTGGCCTTGTTCCAGAGACTTTCGCCGTGGCGCAACAGCACAATTTTCTTCATTTCCTGATTCCATGCGAAGTTGTGAGCCCAGTCCGCTATTATCCCCGAGATTGGCATCCATTCGGAGAAGGCTTTGAACGACCCGTCCGGACACGCAACCAGCCACGCCGGTGTGGCGATGGCTGCCGGCGCGCTGGCGTCGTTTCTGGTCGTGCCGTTCGTCCTTCCCTTCAATACGTCGCCCTTGCCGACTTTTTACCAGGAATGGGCGGCATTTCTGCTGGGTTGTGCCGTGTTCATCGTGGCGGCGTGGTTGCAGCGCGCGAGACCATGGGGAATTCCGCGAACGGTGTTTCTGCCGCTCGGCATTTGTGCGCTGCTATTCATTCAGGGCGGCATGGGCCATTGGGGCTATTGGCAGCAGGGCGTGACTGCGGCGATCTATCTTTTGTGGTGCGGCGTGATGATGGTCGCCGGGCACCTGCTGCGGGCGTGGTTGGGTTGGGAGCGGTTTTGCGCTGCCGCGGCGTGGGCGGTCAGCATCGGGGCGCTGGTCTCCGCGCTGGTCGGATTGTCTCAGTTCCTGGGCTTGCAGCTTGAAGGCCTGATGATGCCAATGGCGACGACGCGCGTGCATGCCAACCTTGCGCAGTCGAATCTTTTTGCCAGCTATCTGTGCCTTGGCTTGTTTTCCGTGAGCTGTCTCGCCGCTACCCGCCGGATGCATCCGGCGTTCGCAGCTGCTGCGGTGCTGCTATTGGTTACAGGCGCGCATCTTTCCGGTCAGCGGGGTGTCTGGGCGTATCTGCTGACCGGCTTGTTGTTGGCCGGCTGGACGTTCCGTCAAGGCCGGTCCGGTCATGCCAGGACGCTGACGGCCTGGGTTGCCGGTGTTTTCGCGGCAATGCTGCTGCTGGCGGCCACGCTCACCGTGGTGTTGCAAGATGGCTCGCTTTTCGGCGTGCCGGTACCCAGGCACGAGACGGGCTTCGAGCGCATTTTGGCCAACAACGGCGGCGTTTCGCAGCGGCAAAGCACCTGGCTGACGGCATGGGAGATGTTCGAAGGTGCTCCGGTGTCCGGCGTCGGCCATGGCGCGTTCGCGTGGCATTACTTCGTGTCAAAAGGACAGTTGCCTTCAGGCCTGCCCGAGGAAATCGTCGATAACGCGCACAATGTGCTGCTGCACCTGTTGGCCGAGTTCGGTTTGCCCGGGGCGCTCGTGCTGATTGCCGCAGCCGGCCTTTGGCTTCTGCCCTATCTTCGTGAATGGTGGTTTCGCCAACCTGTTGCCCAGGGTGCAGATGGCGTATATCGCTGGTGGTTACTTGCACTGGTTTCCGTCCTCGTGTTGCATAGCCTGATCGAGTATCCGCTGTGGTATGCGTATTTTCTCGGGTTGTTCGCGCTGTTGGTCGGGGCGGGCGATGCCGTCGTGTGGCGGTTCAGGCCTGCGAGCAGCAGCTTGAAGCGCATAGCGCCGGTATCAGTGATTGTTGCGGGCGTTGTAATGCTGTGGGTGCTGGGAAACGTGTTTGCAGATTACCGGCGGGTGGAGCAGTTGGGCGTGCAATCGGCTTCCGGGCGCGGCAATCGGGAAGCGGTCATCGAGGCTGCGCGGATTTC
>Ga0111144_1035_pt1 | contig 15483 bp, 10 predicted proteins | sample DeeMarSeWOR28_12_FD_80235 | JGI IMG/M metagenome (GOLD analysis project Ga0111144, IMG submission 80235) | Betaproteobacteria bacterium SG8_40
CCGAATCGACACCGACGACGTGCAACGGCCATGATCCGGCTGACCGACACGTTACGGTTTGCAGCAAACAGCCTCGCGGGATTCCGGGTGCGCAGCATCCTGATGATCATCGCAATGGCGATCGGTGTTGGCGCCGTGGTCGTCCTGACTGCGCTTGGCGAGGGCGCACGGCGTTACGTGGTAAACCAGTTCTCCTCGCTCGGCACCAATCTGATCATCGTCTTCCCGGGGCGGACCGAGACCGGCGGCAACCTGCCGGGGATGATGGTCGGACGCAGCCCGCGCGACCTGACGCTCGATGACGCAGTTGCCCTGCTGCGCAGCAGGCACGTCACCCGCATCGCGCCGCTCAACATCGGTTCGGCCTATCTGTCGCGCGGGCGCCTGAACCGGGAAGCGCCTGTTCTCGGAACAACGCATGAGTTCCGCGAAGTGCGCGGCCTGGAAATGAGCCAGGGCAAATTTCTGCCTCCGGCGGACCCGACGCAAGCGCAATCCATCTGCGTGATTGGCCAGACGCTGAGCCGCGAATTGTTTGGCGGCGAATCGCCGGTCGGCGAGTGGCTGCGCATCGGCGACCGGCGTTTTCGCGTCATCGGGGTGCTCGGCGCAAAAGGCCGTTCACTTGGATTCGACACCGACGAACTCGCAATCATCCCGGTTGCGTCAGCGCAGCAGTTGTTCAACCAGCCGTCGCTGTTCCGCATCCTGGTCGAAACCCGTCACCGGGATTCGCTGGGCGCTGCGCAGGATGAAATCCGCCGCATTCTCAAGGAGCGGCACGAAGGCGACGAAGACGTCACCGTGGTCACCCAGGACGCGGTGCTCGACACCTTCGACCGGATTCTTCGCACCCTGACCCTCGCGGTGGGCGGCATCGCGGCAATCAGCCTGGGGGTGGCCGGAATCCTGACGATGAACGTGATGCTGGTCGCCGTTTCGCAACGCACGTCCGAGATCGGATTGCTCAAGGCGCTCGGCGCCTCCGGTGCCAACATCAGGAACCTGTTCTTCGCCGAAGCGGCCTTGCTCTCGGCCCTGGGCGCAGTGGCAGGTTCCGGCGGCGGCGCCCGCGTGGGCCGTTGTCGCCGCCGTCGTCACGGCAGCCCTGACAGGCGTCGGCTTCAGCCTGATGCCCGCCAGGCGCGCCGCGAGACTGGATCCGGTCGTCGCGCTGGCAAAACGCTAGGACAGCGCCAGACGATGAAACTGCTTGATTTTCTGCGTATGGGACTGGGGTCGCTGGTTGCCCACACGATGCGCAGCGGCCTGAGTGCGCTCGGTATCGCGGTGGGCATTGCTGCGGTAATCCTGCTGACCTCGATCGGCGAAGGCATCAACCGCTTCGTGATTGCGGAGTTTTCCCAATTCGGCACCAACATCATCACGGTTCACCCGGGCAAGACCAAAACGCGTGGCGCATCGGTCGGCATATTTGCCAGCGACCGCCCCCTGACTATCAACGACGCCGTTGCACTGGGCCGGCTTCCGTCAGTTCTGTATTCAGTGCCGGCCGTTCAGGGCACCGCCGAGGTCAATGCTGCCGGGCGTTCACGGCGTGTCACGGTCTACGGCGTCGGCGCCGATTTTCCGGCCGCTTTCAGCATCAATGTGGCCAGCGGCCAGTTTCTTCCGAATGACGATCCCGAACAGGCACGCGCCTTTGTCGCGCTGGGTTCAAAAGTGCGCAATGAAATCTTCGGCGACACGAATCCGCTGGGCCACCGGATCGAGATCGGAGGCAGCCGTTACAGGGTGATCGGCGTCATGGAGTCAAAAGGGCAAATTCTAGGCGTTGACCTCGACGACACGGTCTACATTCCGGCCGGGCGCGCCCTCGAATTGTTCAATCGCGAAGGGCTGATGGAGATCAATGTTGTCTATGCCCCGGGCGCAAACGTCGACACAATCGTCGAGGGCATCCACAAGACGATGCTGGCGCGCCACGGACGGGAGGATTTCACCATCACCCCGCAACAGGAAATGATGGATGTGCTGTCGTCCGTTCTGGACGTGCTGACGTTTGCCGTCGGCGCCCTGGGCGGAATCTCCTTGCTGGTAGGCGGCGTCGGCATATTGACCATCATGACGATTTCGGTGACCGAGCGCACCAACGAAATCGGCCTGCTACGCGCACTGGGCGCGAAACGAACCCAGATATTGTCGCTGTTCCTTGGCGAAGCCATCTTGCTGTCTGCGATCGGCGGCCTCCTCGGGTTGGCGCTCGGAATTGGTATCGCGCAATTCCTGACACTGGCAGCGCCTGCCCTGCCTGTCGACACACCCTTGGGGTTCGTCGTGCTGGCCGAAACGGTTGCCATTACCATCGGTCTGGCCGCCGGCGTTTTTCCGGCAACGCGCGCCGCAAGACTGGATCCCGTCGATGCACTGCGCACCGAATAAGGTGCGCAGCAATGAACTTGCGCAACGAATAGCCCGCGTAGCGAGAAACTTGCGCACCGGCTGAGGGTGACGGTGCGTACGCTCCGGAGACCAGCCGCGTCGCGGCGCGCCCTCCCCTGTTATTGCGTTGCCGGATCCAGCCGTTTCCAAAGGCAACCGCTACTTGCGGTCTTCTCGATTTCCTCGAGCTGACGCTCGTGCTGCTGCAACTCGTCGTCGGTTGCACGCAGGACGATCACCTCGGCGAGCAGCCGGGTATCCACGAGCGCCCCGTGCAGCGTGCGGGCGGAATTGTCAACCGCATAACGTTCGCACAACGCGTCCAGCGAATTGCGCTTGCCTGGATGCAATTCCCGGGCAATCTTCAGCGTATCGGTAATTGCTTCGCAAAACTCTGCAACCGGCTCACGGCCGGTTTTCTCGAGCTCCGAATTCAGAAACGCCACATCGAAGGGTGCGTTATGGATGATCAGTTCGGCACCCTCGATGAACTTCAGGAAGTCGTTTGCGACATCCGCGAATTTCGGTTTGTCGGCGAGAAATTCATTGCTGATTCCGTGAACCTCCATCGCTCCCGCATCGATTTCACGTTCGGGATTGACATAGCAGTGATAGTCACGGCCGCTGATTTGCCGGTTTATCATTTCGATCGCGGCAATTTCGATGATCCGGTGTCCGAGCGAAGGATCAAGTCCGGTGGTCTCGGTATCAAGAACGATCTGGCGCATAGGCATTGGTCTTTGTCATATTCGTCACTGGCTCACTGTTCGTTAGCGCCTCGCCAAGCGGGATGCGCCCGACCGGGTCGCTCCGGCTCCCGCCCTGATGCCCGCATTCACGCCGTTCGCAATGCTCATACGGTTGTGACACCACGATTTGCCAACGCGTCGGCCCGCTCGTTGCCATCGTGCCCGGCATGCCCCCGGACCCACACCCATTCGACGTCGTGCCCGGATGCGAGCGTATCCAGTCTGCGCCAGAGATCCACATTCTTCACCGGCTTCCTGTCAGCCGTCTTCCAGCCGCGCTTCTTCCAGTTGTGTATCCATGAAACGATGCCGTTGTGGACATACTGCGAATCGGTATGCAGGCGCACTCGCGAATGCCGCTTGAGGGAGGACAAGGCTTCGATAACGGCTTGCAGTTCCATCCGGTTGTTCGTCGTTTCTTGCTCGCCACCGAACAGTTCCTTCTCGTGACCATTCCAACGCAACAGCACGCCCCAGCCGCCAGGCCCTGGATTGCCCTTGCAAGCACCGTCCGTAAAAATTTCGATCAGGTCGTTCATCGCGCGCCCGTATGCTCATCCCCGTGCCGTGCCGCCAGGGAATCTTCCGTGCGCGTGCGCCGCTGTGGCAGGACCGCGAGCCGTTCGCGAGCGGCCGCCGACTTCCATTTCGGTGTAATCAGACGCATACCCTGCACCCGCTTGATGCCGTGCAGAAAATAGACGCCGCCGGCAAACGGCCACCAGCGATCACCGGCTTTTTCCATGAAGTCAAAACGCCGACGCCATTTTTCATTTGCCACTGGCGGCACGTAGCATCCCATCCGACCGCTCGAAACCTCGAATCCGAGCAACGCCAGCCAGTCCTTGATGCGCGCGAGGCTGACAAACTGGCCGCCCCATGGATAGACCAACGGCCGAGTCAATAGCCGCCGGCCGCCCCACAGGCTCCAGGGATTGAATCCCGAAAGAATGACGTGGCCTTCGGGCATCAGCACGCGCTGGACTTCGCGCAACACCTGATGCGGGTTTTCACTGAACTCGAGCGCATGGGGCAGAAGAACCAGATCAGCAACACCGCTGCGGATCGGCAACGCTCGCGCATCGGCCAATACCGACGCTCCCCCGTGTTGCGCCGAAACACAACGGAAAGGCATCCGGTTGGCACGCAGGAAATCATGATCGGGCAAGCCAATCTGGAAGGCGTTGAAGCCGAAAACGTCGGCGACCTCCCTGTCGAAATAGTCCTGTTCGATGCTCGCAACGTAGCGGCCCAACGAAGTAAAGAACCAATTGGAAAGACCGGTTGCGTTTTTCAAGCTCACTTTTCCAGAGTCAGACAAAATCGGCGCCGTGAGGTCCGGCTCCCCAACGCAACGCGAAACACGCACCCGCTGTCGCGCTTCTCGCACTGGCTTGCGCGCATGCGTGGCCAGGCGGCAATACTCATTTCGCAGCGCCGGCACGCTGTCAGGCCAGATCCCGTGCTGCCGGTTCGCGTCCGGAACGGTCCGGCTACAGGGCTAATGGCAACCCGACCACTGCCGGCGAGTATAACGTACCGCATCGGCGCCGCCGCCAGGGGCCTGATGCCCCGGCAACAGAGCCACCGTACGGCCGGCCACATACGGCCGACGCCGCCGGCCTGCTTGCCGACCATGCCCTTCGGCCCGTTTCTCCGGCATGCCCTTGAGCATACTTGTTGCGTGATCTGATGATAACCTTCGGTCGCCAGCCGGCCGGTTCTGCGGGCAACCGATCCAGATCTTAGGTTATTTCTTAAATTAACCTTGTAATATATTGACTTTATGGCATTAAATACACACAATATCCTGGCCCGAAACAACAATAGCCAATCAAGAATGCACCGGATATATGTAGTCCTGACTTGCGCGGCACTGGCCGCGCCGATGGGTGCCGCGGCCCAATCCGACACCACATCCATGGGCCGGGCGGTCGGCGCCGAACACTCCGGCAGGACCGAACTGGTCCCGCCGTCGTCGGCCCCTTCCTGGGTCAACGTCGCGGTGGTCGGCAACACCGCGGCAATGGTCGCCCCACAGTATTCGCCGACAGCGGAGGCCGTTGAGCCAAACATCGATGCCTCCGCCAACGGCGTCATCTACTGGGAATTCCCGGAGCCGGAAATGCCGCCGGCAAGCATCTGGCCGCGGATCCGCGAGGGTTTCGCATTTCCGGAAGTCGATAGTCGCCGTGTCGCAAGGTTCGAGGCCTGGTACAAGAAAAACCCCGAGTACTTCGAGCGCATGATCGGGCGCAGCGGATTGTTCCTGCACTATATCGTCGGAGAGGTCGAGAAGCGCGGCATGCCAACCGAATTGGCGCTGCTGCCGATGATCGAGAGCGCTTACAACCCAACGGCCTATTCACGCGCCCATGCGTCGGGCATCTGGCAATTCATCCCGTCTACCGGCAAGCGCTACGGCCTGGAGCAGAACTGGTGGCATGACGAGCGGCGCGATGTAGTCGCCGCGACACGCGCGGCACTGGATTACCTCGAGATGCTGCATGGCGAGTTCAACGACTGGCATCTCGCGCTCGCGGCTTACAACTACGGCGAGAACGGTGTGCGGCGCGCCATCAATCGCAACAAGAAACAGGGGAAGTCCACGGACTATTACAGCCTGCGGCTGCCCCGCGAGACGCGTAACTACCTGCCCAAATTGCAGGCAGTCAAAAACATCATCAGCGATCCGGTGAAACTGGGATTGGTACTGCCGGATGTCGCAGATCAGCCGTACTTCACCGCAGTCGAGACGCGCGATCATATCGACATCGAAGTCGCAGCGCGGCTGGCGGAAATGTCGATAGAGGACTTCGAGCTCCTGAACGCCGCGTACAATCGACCGGTGATCGCTTCTGACGGCGGTCGCAAGATCCTGCTGCCGCTGGACAAGGCAGAGCGATTCGCCGCCAATCTCGAATACCACGAAGACCCGCTGGTTTCGTGGCAGACGTATGCGCTGAAGAACAACGAGAGCATCGAAAAGGTCGCGGCGCGCTTCAACATGGACCCGAACAAACTGCGACAGATCAACGGCATCAAACCCTATGTGAAGTTGCGCAACGGGCACTCGCTGCTGGTACCGATGCCCGACGACGTCGACGAGTCCAATCTGGATGAAACCTGGGACAACCCCGAATTCAGCCGGCCAAACAACTTCTACGGCACCCGCATCGTCCATCGCATCAGACCCGGAGACACGCTGTCAGGGATCGCGAAGCGCTACGGCGTATCGGTACGCGGCGTCAAGGCGTGGAACGACATTAATGGCAGCTTCATCCGCGCTGGCGACCGCCTGGTGATCTACAAAGACCTTCGCGTGCCGCGCGTGTCGAAGATGCTTCAGTAAGCCGTCTTCGCCGGCAGCCGCGCCTACCGGTAAAGATGGCACACCACCACGTGCCCTTCGCCGACTGTGCGCTGCTCCGGAAAAACCCGCCTGCACTCGTCGCTCGCTTGCGCACAGCGCGGGTGGAAATGGCAGCCTGACGGCGGGTTGGCCGGGGACGGCAACTCACCTTCGAGTCGGATCGCCTGACGACGTTTACTTTCGTCGATCGCCGGAACTGCCGACAACAAGGCGCGCGTATAGGGATGGCGCGGATGATTGAGCACCGCATCGCGCGGCCCCCACTCGACGATACGGCCGAGATACATCACGGCGATTCGCTGCGCGAGAAATTCGACCACCGAGAAATCGTGCGTAATGAAAAGATACGATATCCTCAGGCGGCGCTGCAGGTCCTTGAGCAAATTCAGTATCTGCGCCTGCACCGAAACATCGAGCGCACTGGTCGGTTCGTCGCAAATCAACAGTTTCGGATCGACCGCGAGTGCGCGCGCGATGGCGATGCGCTGACGTTGCCCGCCGGAAAACTCGTGCGGATACCGTGATTTCATCTGCGCCGATAATCCGACCCGGGACAGCAGTTCATCGACTCGCTCGCTGCGCCAGGCAGCGTTGCCGAGATCAAACGCGCGCATCCCCTCCTCGACAAGCTCCGCTACCCGCATGCGTGGATTGAGCGAGGCATACGGGTCCTGAAACACAATCTGCAGATCTTTGCGCCGGGCCCGCATCTGCTCCTCATCGAGGGACCCGAGATCGACATCCTCGAGGTGCACCCGCCCCGCCGTGGGTGCCAACAGGCGCAGAAGCGACTTGCCCACCGTGGTCTTGCCGCAACCGGATTCGCCAACAAGCGCCAGGCACTCCGCGTAACCGATTCGCAGCGACACATCGTCAACTGCCTTCAGTGTCGCAACGGTACGTTTGAACAATCCCCTTCGAATCGGAAAGTGGACCTTCAGCCCCTCGGCGCGCAGCAACGACGGCGGCTCAGGCGATCGCTCCGTTGCCACAGACGGAGATGCTTCGGGAACCGGCATGGAAACAGGCCGCGTAACGGCCGGACCAGATTCATCGGCATGGTCAGGCTTCAATGCATCTGCGCCTGCGACCGGCACGGAGTCCTGGTACCGCACGCAACGCACGCCGTGCCGGTCGTTCAACTGCACCCAGGGAGGCATGCGGCTGTCACAAACGGGCTCGCGCAGATCGCAGCGCTGCGCAAACCGGCAACCGGCGAACAGGCGCGTCATCGAGGGGACGCTGCCACGAATGACCGCCAGCTCGCCGTTACCCGAAGCGCCGGATGGCAGCGACTGGAGCAACTTGCGCGAATACGGGTGTGCCGGCTTTTGAAAAAATTGCTCGCGCGTAGCCTGTTCAATAATTTGCCCCGCATACATGATGCCGACCTTGTGCGCGGTCTGCGCAACCACCGCCAGGTCATGCGTGATCAACAGAATCGACATCCCCCTTTCGGCCTGCAGCTTGCCGAGCAAGGCGAGCACTTGGGCCTGTATCGTGACGTCAAGCGCTGTCGTCGGCTCGTCGGCAATGAGCAACTCCGGGTCGCAGGCGAGCGCCGCGGCGATCATCACCCGTTGCTTGATTCCACCCGATAATTGAAACGGGAACTCATCGAGACGCCGGTCCGCGTCCGGAATGCCGACAGCTTCGAGAAGCTCGACGCATCGCCGGCGAATGGCAACGCCGCGCAACGGCGTGTGACGCCGCAGCACCTCGCCAATCTGCGTACCGACGCTCAGCACGGGGTTCAGGCTGGTCCCCGGCTCCTGGAAGATCATGCCAATACGCCGGCCCCGCACTTCGCGCATGCGGGTTTCCGCAAGGTCGAACAGCTCCGTTTCGCCGAGTCGGGCGGTGCCCGACCGGATACGGCCGTTCTGCGGCAACAGGCGCGCGATCGAAAGTGCCGTCAACGATTTGCCGCATCCTGATTCGCCGACCAGCGCGTAGGTTTCACCACGGTTGATCGTCATGCTCACGCCATCAACGGCACGCACCGGCGCCTCGCCGCCAACCAGCCAGGTACTCAGATCGCGCACTTGCAGCAGGGGCAACGGCATCAGGCAGCCCTTCTCCGGCAATGCTCCACCCCCGGCTCGCCCGTGATCACGCCGCGGCACGGGCGCAAAGCGAATGTAATTCGGTGACTGGGGCGACCGTTCATGCGTGCTCCCTGCCATTGCCATTCACCCGCGGGTCGAATGCATCCCGAACGGCATCGGCAAACAGGTTGGCCGACAACACCATCATCAGCATGAAAACAAACGCCGACGCGAGCGACCACCACACCATCGGTTCGCGGGCCATTTCGAGCCGAGCCGCATTGATCATGTTGCCGAAACTGGTCATGGTGGGATCGACGCCGACGCCGACATAGGAAAGTACGGCCTCGGCCAGCACCAGGCCGGAGAAATCCATCACCACTGCAATCAGGATGATGTGCATCACATTGGGGAGAATATGGCGGCTGATGATCGAAACGTGCGACACACCGAAGGCACGGGCCGCCTGGACGTATTCCTGCTCCCTGAGCTTGAGAGTCTCGCCGCGCAGCAACCGGCACAGCCCGGTCCAGCTCGTCACACCAAGAATCAGGCAGAGAAACAACAGACGGAGGTCCTGACGCTGCTCGATGGTGTCGAAGACCTCCGGATGCGTGCCCATGTAGACCTGCAGCATCAGCACCGCGGCCGCAATCAGCAGCACGCCCGGGATCGAATTCAGCGTGGTGTAGACGTACTGGATAATGTCATCCACCCAGCCCCGGAAATACCCGGCCATGATTCCCAGCGCGGTGGCCAACGGCAACATCACCAGCGTCGACAGCGTGGCGATCAGAAGTCCTGTGCGGATGCTTTTCAGAGTAAGGTAGAACACGTCCTGCCCAACCTTGTCGGTGCCGAGCACATGGTATTTGGTGGACAGCACGGCAAGCGGGGCGAGCAGCAATATCAGTACGCCGGCGCTGCACAGGATCGCGCGCCACGGAACGGCCTCGAGACCATGCCAGATGGCGTGCCATGACCGGGTGAAACTGCGTTGGCTTCTCCGCGCCACCAGTGCGGTGACGGCCAGCGCCAGCACGTTCCACAGGATGGCCGCGACGCCGAGCCCCGCGATCGCCGTGCGCAGCACGTCAGCCTGCCATTCGGAAGCAGGATCCGACAAATGCGCCCCACCGTATCGAAGCCGGGGATAGGTGCGTACGCGCGCTCCGTCCGCAAGCTCAACGGTTTCCTTCGCGAACAGGTGCGTCGCAAGGGGCGCCGAGTAGGTTTTTTCGGTGCGGCTGCCAAGCGGTCCCACGATCGCATCGAGCAGGCTGCGCGTCTGGGCAGCGAACTGTTGGGACGAACCCTCCCCCGCAATACGCTCGCGAAAGTGAACGGAGTCCAGCAAGCCGACTACGAGAAAGAATCCGATGAAGACCAGTGACGCCATCCCCCGGCTGCTTCCCGCAAGCTTCGTCCACGGCCGCCGCAAGTGCGGGCGCGCGCGCGCATGCCACCAGAACGCGATGGCACTCGCCAGCAACAGAAACAACAGTGCATCGGTCCAGAGAACGACGGGTTTGAAGGGCATCAATCCAACCTGACCCTGGGATCGACCAGCGTGTAAGCGACGTCGGTCAAAATCAAGCCGACGATGTATAGAATTGACCCGAGGAAAACCATCGCGCGCACGATGCCATAGTCCTGATTATTGATTGCTTCGATGGTGTAACTGCCGAGCCCGGGAATGGAAAAAAACGATTCCATGATCAAGCTGCCGAGGAACAGGCTCGGAATGATCACGACCACCCCGGTCAGTATCGGAATCATCGCGTTGTGCAAGACATGGCGGAACAGTACGCGCAGCTCCGAAAGTCCCTTGGCACGCGCAGTACGCACATAATCCTTGTTGATCTCCTCGATGAATATGGTGCGGTACCAGCGCGCATTCGCTCCGGCGCTGCTGACGATGCCGATGGCAACCGGCAAAGCCAGGAACTTGAGTGCACTGACGCCCTCGCCAAAACCGGAGATCGGCGCAAGATGCCAGAGCTTGCTGATCAGGTACTGACCACCAATGATGTAGAACAAGCTGGATATCGACATGGCGGCGACACAGACAATCACTCCGGACACGTCGACGTAAGTCGCCCTGAAGAAGGCCAGTATGAGGGCGAAGGTGATGTAGAAAGCCAGCCCGACAACGAAAGTCGGCACGGCGATCGCAAGGCTTGGCCACATACGCGTACGAATCTCCTGCGCAATATCGCGTCCGTCATCGGCGACCCCGAAATCCAGCGCGAACATGCTTGCCGACCTGGTAAAGAAAATCGTATCGGTGAACCTGTCCGTCCCGGCCGCTGCGTCATTGTAAAAGTGCGGTTTGTCGTAGCCCTTGTCGCGCTTCCATCGTTCGATCGACTCTTCCGTTACGCGCTTGCCTCCAAGGGCAAGACGCGCCATGTCATCGGGGCTGTTAACGAAAAAGAACAGCGCAAAGGTGATGAGGTTGACGCCCAGCAGTATCGGAATGACGTAGAGAATGCGCCGGAACAGATAAGCGGTCATGGTTTGGGCTCCGCACGCTGCGCGAGGTACTTCTGCCTCGCGATACCGCGTTCGCGGCGACGCCATGCGATTACAGCCGGCGCCATTGCGCCCAGTGCCAGCACCGCCAGGAGCAAGAGCGGCCAAAACACCGGCGCATTCCATTCGTCACGGAGTCTTGTACGCTGGGCGGCATCCACGCGCTGGTACTTCAGTTCGTTGTTCGCCATGGTATTGGGCTTGATGTTATGCACCCAGCCATGCGCCAGGTTGTAGTCGGCAGGATGAAAACCGAATGCCCATGGCGCATCACGCTGCACGACCGCAACCATACGGTCGATAATATCCTGCCGTTCGGGTCCGTTGTCCATGTTGCGCATCTGTTCGAACAGACCGTCAAACTCGCGGCTCGCATAGTTTGAAGCGTTCTCGCCGCTGCCTTTGGCCCGCGACTGGGGCCCGTGCAACAAGAACATGAAGTTTTCAGGATCCGGGTAGTCGGCGTTCCAGCCAAGAACGTAGAGTTGCGCGGTGCCATTACGCAACTTTTCCTGGAAGCGGTTCAGATCGGTGGCGCGCACAACAAGCTGCACGTCGATCTTGCGCAACTGCTTGGTAAACCAGTCCGCCCGCGACTTCGCTTCCGGCCCCACCAGTGTGGTATCAAGATACAAGGTCAGCGGCTTTCCCGTCCGCTCATCAATGCCGTTTTGATATCCCGCTTCCTTGAGCAAACGCCTGGCAACTTCCACGGGTTTTCGTTTCGCTTGCCCGCCGACCCAGTCGTAAACGTACGGATTGATGCCCGCTTCGCCATCCCGGTGGCCGAATATCCCCGGCGGCAGCGGGCTTTGCGCAGGGATGCCGCGGCCGTTGCGGAAAATCGAGATCAGCTCCTCCATGTCAACGGCGATCGAAACGGCTTGCCGCAACTTGCGAGCGCGCTCCCCGAGTCCTCCAATGACAGGATCGAGCATATTGAAACCGAGATAAATCGTGGTCGAGGAGACCGAGGTGTGCAGCACGATGCCCCGCTCGCGCAGTTCGTCGCTGAGGCCGACTTCTCCGGTACTGCTAATTGATACAGTCTGGTCAAAACTGTCGGAGCTGATATCTGAAAGGTCGTAGTAGCCCTGCAGAAACTTGTTCCAGTAAGGGATGCTTTCCTTTTCCAGGCTGTATACGACCTTGTCTATGAAAGGCATTTCCTCGCCCGCGTCATTGAGCAAACCGGCCGTGGCGTCGCCGGCCTCCCCCTCGAAAGGGTAAGGCTCGCCGCCAAAATTCGGGTTACGTTCCAGCACCATCACGCGGTTGGGATCGTTAACGCTCAACATGTACGGCCCCGTACCGACCGGATACCAGTCCAGCGAAATGTTTACCGGCATGCCCGGCTGCCGGTAAAACCGCTCGGCCTCATGTTGGACGGGAGCGAAAAACGGCATCGCCAGCCAGTAAAGGAACTGGGGATACTTGCCGCGCACGTCGATCGTGTAACGGTAACGGTCCACCACTCTCACACCGCTGATTTCGAAACGATCGAGATCAAGGTAGGTGCCGCTTGCGGCCGTTGCCGACAGCTGCTCCAGCTCGCCGGCATAGACGTCGAGACCGATGATGTAGCCTTTCATCAGGCCAAAAATCGGAGAGTGCAGACCGGGATGCGCCAGCCGCTTGATCTGGTAAACGTAGTCGGCCGCCACCAGCTCACGCGTATCACTGCGCTCGAAGTCCGCCAGGCTGCGGTAGCGCTTGAGCTGGCGTTCGGGCAGTCCCGTATAAAGGTACTGGCCCCGTGCATCAATGGCAAAGGCCGGGTGCGGTTGGTAACGGATACCGGGACGAATACTGATTTCGTAACGCGTGTACGCCACCTCGGAGGGTGACGCATGTGCCGGCACAATCTCTCCGCCCGCACCGTAATAAGTCACGCGAGGCATCGCCGCTGCAGCGAAGGGAATCAGTTGATACGGGCGCTTGAGGTAGTGGTATTGCAGCGGCGGCATGTAGATTTGCGCCGTGAATCTTATCTCGTTCTCAAAATAGGACTGTACGGGATCGAGGTGCTTCGGCCGCTCATTGAAGAACGAGTACATGATGTTCTGCCCCCGCTGGTGCTCCGGATAAGGGTTGTTCAAGGCACCGTGATCACAGGCCGTGAGCAGGCCGGCGGCCAGCAGGATTGGTAGAAGGGCTCGCATCCGCGGATTCATAAACCCAAGTCTAACCCGGCCGTTCAACCCTGCCCGGTCGGTTAAAGCGGACGGCACGAGACCATTCGCTATAATTCGCTGTTTAAACCGGGGGAGGAATCATGGGATTTCTCGACAACAAGAAGATTCTCGTTACCGGGTTGCTCAGCAACCGGTCAATAGCCTACGGAATTGCCAAGGCAGCCTGCCGCGAAGGTGCGGAACTGGCATTCAGTTACGCCGGGGGGGACAAGATCAGGGACCGCGTGGTTCAGCTTGCGTCGGACTTCGAATGCGATCTGGTCCTGCCCTGCGACGTCTCTGACGACGGCGAGATTGAGGCACTGTTTGCCGCCCTGAAGGATAAATGGGGAGGCCTTGACGGCCTGGTCCATTCGATCGCCTTCGCTCCGCGCGAAGCACTGGCAGGCGATTACCTCGAGTCCGTCAGCCGTGAGGCTTTTCGCATCGCGCACGACATCAGTTCGTATAGTCTGGCGGCACTGGCCAAGGCGGCGCTGCCGCTGATGGAAGGCAGGCGGGCCAGCCTGGTGACCATGACCTACCTCGGTGCCGAGCGCGCCTTCCCCAGCTACAACGTCATGGGCCCGGCCAAGGCGAGTCTCGAAGCCAACGTACGCTACCTGTCACAAAGCCTGGGGCCGCGCGGCATACGTGTCAATGCGATATCGGCCGGACCGATCAAGACGCTGGCTGCCGCCGGTATCGGCAGCTTCGGCAAGTTGCTCGCCTTCAGCGAGAAACTTTCCCCACTGCGCCGGAATGTAACCACTGATGAGGTGGGTAACGTTGCCGCCTTCTTGCTCAGCGAACTATCGAGCGGCGTGACAGGTGAAATTACCTATGTTGATGCCGGCTTCAACATCGCCGGCGCGGCGCCGTTTGAAGATTAGGGTGATGGCAGATCGCGTGTGACGGCCCTGCCCCCGGGCTACAGCCGTCGCCGCGACGCGTTCACAGCAAGCAGAATTTCGGTTACGCCGCCGTTACCTGCCCCTGCAGGCCTGCCTTGTCCGGTTCACTGCTCGGGGGTGAGCCTGGCTTCGTTGACTTTCACCTCCGAGCGCTCTCGGAGGTTTTTGACAAAAGCAGAATACTGTTCCTGCTCGGCCAACTGCCCAAGCTGGCGCGTGGCGGTTTGCACCTCATCGGGCGAAACGGAGGCAACGTCACGCACTTTGCTGATCCGGTAAATGACATAGCGCCCGTCATCGGCACTGACACCCGCGTAAGCCGGTAAATCCCTGGCGTCGGTGCTGAACACGGCACGCGCGCCCTCGGGATGGAGTCCCTGACGACGTTGCAGCGTCACCATTCCGGGCTTGGACCACTTGAGCCCGGATACACGCTCGCCAGTTTTCAGCTTTTCGAGCATCGCCTCGCCTTCCTGCCTCGCCAACTCGATCGCCCGCTCCGACTTGAGGAAATCAACGATGTCCTTCGACACATCCTCGAACGGCATGTCGGCCGATGGGGCGTGCTCGACAACCCGCGCGGACAACAACGTGTTCGGTTGTACTTCAATCGCCTGGGTATTCCGCTTTTCCTCGAGCGACTCCCCCGAGAACACGGCCTCCAGGAGCTGCGGGTTGTTCAACAGCGGGTTCATGCCGCCACCCGTACGACTGATCCAGTCGCTGGTTTGTAGCGACAGGTTGAGCTCATCCGCCGTCGGCTTGAGGCTGTCGTAGTCGGTGTAAACCATATCGCTGAAAGTCTGGGCCGCGTGCAGATAGGCGTCCTGAACCTGGCCTTCCCGCACCTCCTTCAGAAGGCGCTCCCTGACCTGGGCGAAGGGCGTCGTCTTAACCGGCTTCACTTCGTCAACACGGATAATGTGGTAGCCGTACTGCGTCTGGACCGGGGAGCTGATCTCGCCTGCCTTGAGCGCAAACGCGGCGTCCTCGAACTCCTTGACCATAAAGCCGCGTTGGAAGAATCCGAGGTCACCACCTTGTTCCGCAGAGCCGGGATCTTGCGAATTGGCGCGCGCCAGTTCTTCGAACCGCCCCGGCGCAGCCTGCAACTGTTGATAAATTTCGTCGGCCTTCGCCTTTGCTGCCGACTTGTCCTCGTCGCTCGCATCTGCCCCGGCGGCTATCAGAATGTGGCTCGCACGGCGCTCCTCAGGGGTCTGGAATTCGGCAATTCGCTCTTCGTAGACCCGCTTGAGTTCCTCTTCGGAAACCTTCACGGATGCC
>Ga0111144_1064_pt1 | contig 15173 bp, 12 predicted proteins | sample DeeMarSeWOR28_12_FD_80235 | JGI IMG/M metagenome (GOLD analysis project Ga0111144, IMG submission 80235) | Betaproteobacteria bacterium SG8_40
GCCGCCGGAGCCGAGGATGGTAGCAACACCAGCCAACAGAACGAAAAGGACGGAAGTGAGCTTGAGTGGCGAAATGCGCCGCTTGATCATGAAACAGGGTCCTGCCAAGTGGTTGTTCCGTGCCGCCAAACGATGCTGCGGTCGAGGATGCATTTGGTTGCGGCACATCGGGATGCAAACTCTAGATTCCTTGGCGAATGAGGCTGTTGACGCACGTCAACAGCTCCACACGTATCGACCACGGCAGTCAGCATCATCAGGTGCCTTGCTTCGATTCGCCGGCGCTCGCCCGAAACGAGGCAGCGTTCACGGCCACGCGCGCATAGACTTCAGCGAGACTGAGGTGTTGCGCTCCGAGCCATAGTGAAAATTTCGGAAATGTCGAATGGGCTGCCCCAAACGAACAGTAAATGCCGAATTGCTCGGGCGAAGACATTTCGGTAACGCAAGAGGTTCACCCCTGGTTTGGTGCGAATGTCAGACCTTACTGCCGCTTGCTGTTTGCGACGGCGCAAGCATTGCACTTACCCGGCGTCATGGCATCGCCCGCTGGCGATCAACTCTTTCGATTGCGGATATCCGCGTACGAACCCGCCACCATTCGGTCCCGAATGACTTCCATGTTCCATGCAATGCCAAGGCCGGGAGCATCCGGCGGATAGGCATGGCCGTCCTCGAACCGCATGGTTGCGGTCGTCAGATCGGTCAATTGCGGAATGTATTCGACCCATTGCGCGTTGGGCACCGCCGCGCACAGGCTGACATGGATTTCCATCAGATAGTGCGGGCACACCGCGACATTGAAGGTCTCGGCGAGATGCGCCACTTTGAGCCATGGCGTAATGCCACCGATGCGCGCCACGTCGACTTGCACGATGGAGCAGGCATCGCTGGCCAGATACTCACGAAAATGATTGGGGTGGTATAGCGATTCCCCGATCGCAATGGGCAACGATGTCGATGCCGACAGCCGCACATGGCCGTGCATGTCTTCCGCCGGCATCGGCTCTTCAAACCACTCCAGATTCATCGGTTCGAACAGGCTTGCGCGGCGGATCGCTTCGGCGACCGTGAAGGCCTGATTGGCGTCAACCATTACGGCAAAGTCGAAACCCACCGCTTCGCGCACCGCCTGCAGCCGAACGACATCTTCCATGGCGTTGCGCTTGCCGACCTTGACCTTGCAACCCAGATAACCCTGCTCCCTTGCTTCGAGCGCATTGTCCACCAGTTCTTCAGCGGTCAGGTTCAGCCAGCCGCCTTCGGTCGAATACAACGGCACTCGCTCCTGCGCACCCCCGGCCAGGCGCCAAAGCGGTTCGCCGGCCCTCTGGCAGCGAATGTCCCACAACGCCAGGTCGATCGCCGCCAGCGACAGGCTGACCGTCGCGCCGACGGCATTGGCGTGAAGGAAAAAGAACGAGTCCTTCCATATCTGCTCGATCAGGGCGGGATCGCGGCCGATCAGCATTGGCGCAAGCTCATCGGTGATCATTCTCACCACTGCGCTGCCTCCGGTGCCAACCGTATAGGCGTAGCCGATACCGACGACATTGTCGTCCGTTGTGATGCGCACAATCGGCGTTTCCTGTTTGGTAAACGCCTGAATCGCGTCCGTGCGCACGACCTTCGGTATCAGGTCGACTTGCATCACTTCGACACGCTCGATCCTGCTCATTGCGATTCTCTCCGTCTAAATGCGTCGACAACAATCCATGTTTGTCTTGCCCACCACAATGCCGTCCAATGCGCGGCGGACTTCTGGCACATCGCAGACAACCGTGGTCAGTCCCCTGTTGCTCCGGGCAACTTCATAGTCCCTCCCTGGGGCAAACTACAGCTCCATGGGAGCGGAACTCGCGACCAGTCGCGGGTCCCGCTTCCAGGCGTCGGAGATATCGACGTAGAGCTCGATACAGTTACCGTCCGGATCGTTGACGTAGAGCGACTTCGACACAGTGTGATCGTATGCCGAAACTTCGAGGCCCGCGGCCTTGAGGCGCGTGTTTGCTTCGTGCAGCTCGTCGATACTGTCGCCGATCTTGAACGCAACGTGCGCCAATCCCACCGACTTCGCGGCCGGGCTCTCGGCATCATCGCCGACCGCAATGACGGCAAGGTCATGATGGTTGCCCAGAGTGAAGAAGGTCGCAGACATCCCGGGATATCGCGCGGCGATGGGAATCCCCAACAAGCCGTGATAGAACGCCTCGGCGCGTTGTTGGTTGCGCACCTTGATCACCACATGACCCAATGAATGTACTTTCATGACGGCTCGTTTCCATCTCCGGTAACGAAACACACGAAGGCCGGTTGTCGGGGAAATGCGCTCAAGTTATACGCGACAGCCTGGAGCGACTCCATTCTTTCTTCATCACAACAACAGAAGTGATACCGGTGAATCTTCAGCGCCCCTAGTGCAACCACTCATCGACCAGCACTTCTGCCTGCCCGCCTTCGTACTTGACTTCGATCTTCGTGTCCTCGCCAGCGCCGTCTTTGCCGAAGAACTCATAGATCACGACGCCATCCCCCTGATCGCTCTCAATGATCCGATCGGGACTCCAACCCGCGACCTTGCTCTGGAGCGCTTGGGCGACTGCATCAGGCGTTGACGCCATCTCGATATCGCGCTGCGTTTCCACGACGGTCCAGACGCCGTCGATTCTGGTGATGTCCAGTTCCAGCTCGCTGCCATCCGGCATGGTGCCGCCTACATCGTAGTACTCGTTGCCGTCTCGCGTTTCGTATTCCGCTTCGCTCACGTTCAACTCGGGCTGCGATGCCCTTACCAATGCAATGACCTCGGCCGGCACCGCATTGAGATCGACATCCTCCTTGCCAGACGCAACGACCTTGCGGCCACCGCCGGCATCCGGCGTTTCGCAGCCGGCAAGTCCAAGAATAAATATCGATATCAGACCAATTGCGGTTGCGAGTTTCATTTCCAGACTCCTGAATAGTGGCTAGTGTTCTCCGGCCAGTGTACAAAAAAAGCAGAAGCATCGTTATTGGCCCGAACGCTGGATTTCGCCCCGGAGGTTTCCGTTGTCGCCCTGACATGCGGCATCCGCGTGCCCCCGTCAACGAGTGCGCGCGGTGCCGGGGGCTTGGCGTGCGCCTATTTACAGAAGCGGCGCGACGACCTTCGCCAGTGCCTTGCCGAGCGTCAGATGCTGGTCCGCATCGAGATGCACTCCATCGACCTTGCTGGACGTGGTCACAGTGTTCGCGTCGAAGTAATGGCAGTCAAGCTCCTTGCAAACCTTCTCATATGCGTCGGGCAGTCCGGCGCATTTCCTGTCGCCGCCTTCGAACTTCGGCGCGATCGGACCCTTTGGCGTGGCGAGCAGCGGCGGGCACATCACCAGGATCGGCGGTATCGGCATGCCCGGTTCCACCGGAGCGCCCCGGATCGCGCCCACCAGCGCGGCAATGCCCTGCGACGATTGCCATGCATTGTGCGGATGCATCGACTGGAAATCGTTGGTGCCGAGCGCCAACACGACCAGCGACAAGGGCGAGTGAATCTCGATGCGCTGCGCCAACCCTACGAAGCCGTTTCGTCCCGCCTTGTAAGGATCGTCCCAGACGGTGCGGCGACCATTCAGGCAGTCTTCGATGACGCGAACCTTCGCGCCAGCGGTCGTCAGCGCGATTTCCATAACCCCCGGCCAGCGCTGGTCGAACGGCAGGCGCTTGCGCGTAGTCGGAACGATGCCCCAGGACAGAGAATCAGAGTAGACAAGAATGTGTTGCACGACGCCTCCCCTTCACGCACTGCAAAAATAACGCTCGCGGGACTGGGCCTCACTGAGAACCCGTGCCCGACAAGCACTGATTATTTTCAACGCACCAACTTTGATTACCGATGGCGGCCGACGACCTCGCCTAATCCATCCGCTTCCAGACCAGTACGCCGACGCTCCCGACACCGCCGATCTTCAACGGTGGCGTCGTTATCGTAAGTCGATCGTCCGAAATGTCTATGAATCTTTTCTGCGAAGTCCCAATGTAATCCGGCCAGGATGCTCCCCCCATATGATGGATAACGACGCGGTCGGCCTAATTCACTTCGTAGCGGCCCCAGTACCCCGCATAGTTGTCAAATGCAAGTCGGGCCTCCGCATCCGGGCACTTGCGCCGATCGATTGTGCCGCATTGCCTCAGGTTTCTTTTCAACAAATGCACGGACATGTGGCCGCTCGCGTTGTAGATTAATACGCCCAGCGGATTTGGCCCGTACAGATCTGTCGTCGTTCCATCAGATCGCGTGGTCTGATATGAAACAAGTTGCCATGTACCTTGCACCGGACTCGTCGGGTCGGCGGACCAGGCTTTTCCGGCATAAAGCAACAAGCAGTTCAACACCAGCGCGATTGATCCCAACCTATTCTTCATCATCGAACTCTCCCGCGCGCGGTCGCCTTGAAGGAGTATAGGACGTATAAACGAGGTTCTAGAACTATCCCCGGTCAAGTCTCCGACGAAAATTGCACCAGCGCACGCTTGATATTGGCGCCACTTACCTCAAATCTGCCCGCATTTTCATCCTCATCACCACCGATTTAGCGCCTTGGTCGGCCATCGGTTAAGCCCATCCCCTGCCCAGTTATCATGCCTATGGCATCAATGTAAAGGCCCCGTCAGTTGACGGGGCCTCGTTTAGCGAGAACCGCGCTCTCTGCCGCTGATTTGAATCGGCAAACAGGCGAACTCTAGTTCAGGAATGGCGCAATCGGCAGCACCGGTGCGTTAACGAAGTTCTCCGGCATTTCACCGGTGAGTGTTTCGAGAAAGGCGACGATGTCCGACACATCGGCATCGTTCAGGTCGCGGCCAAGTTGCAGTTTCGCCATGATGCGAACAGCTTCGGGCAGCGTCGCGACCGAGCCGTCGTGAAAATAGGGCGGCGTGACCGCGACGTTGCGCAATTGCTGCACCTTGAACATGAACGCGTCGGCCTCGTCCTTGGTGTCGTGGAAACGGCCCTTGTCGCGGCCCTTGAACAGTTCCTTTTCCGTGCTGCCGGTGAGTTCCCAGTAATTCTGCGTGATACCGAATTTCTGGAACATCTGCCCGCCGAGGACAACGCCACCGTGGCATCCGGAGCATCCATAGCTCATGAATTTCTCGAGCCCACGCTTCGCATTGGAGCCAATCGCCGACGTATCGCCCTTGAGATAGCGGTCGAACGGAGCCGGCGTCAGCAAGGTGCGCTCGTAGGCGCCGATCGCCAAGCCCCAGTTCGCTGCGGTCACCGGCTCGGCCTCGCCGGGGAACGCCTTCTCGAACATCGGCCGGTAAGCGGATATGGCGCGCAGGCGCGCTTCGGCTTCGGCAAGGTCGGCGTTGCCGTAGGCCAGCCCGGAGGGTAACGCCTTGACTGCCTGTTCCTCGACGTCGACGCGGTTGCCGCCGTAATGCTGAGAAAACTGCAACGCAGTATTCAGCACCGTCGGGACATTGCGCGGTATCCGTTTGCCCTGGTTGCCAATCGACTCGGCCAGCGCGTCGGTACCGTGGAACATCGGCTGGTGACACTGTGCACAGCTTTGTTTGCCGTCACTGGACACGCGCGTTTCGAAAAACAGCGCCCGTCCCAACTCGACCCGGGCCGGCGTGACCGGACGATCCGGCGTCTGCGCGGTTTCGGGTAACGGCTTGAACATCGCCTGTGCGCGAGCCAGCAGCTCAGCCTCACCGTCGGCGGCGGAAACCAAGAAAGATGCCCCGACTACCGAGAGTGTCAACGCAGCGAACGCTGCGATTTTCAATGTTTTCCTGTCCGACATTGGTAAGCCTCGCAAAGTTGTATTTGATTCATTTGTCTGGTAATTCAATCCATCTTCCCGCGCCATTGCCGCTCGGCGTCGTCCCAGGCGCCAAGCGCCTGAAGGTCCGGCACCCAGGCCAGTCCGGTTTTTGCATCGGACGACCGCACCTCGGGGGACACCACCACGTCAAGCAACGCCGGCCTGTTGGCCAGTGCCCGCTCGATCGCGCCCTTCAGGTCTTCGGCTTTCTCGACCCGTTCGGCGTGCATGCCGAATGCGCGTGCCATCTGCGCATAGTCGGATACCTGCAATTTCGTTCCAACGACCTTGCCGTGCGTGTCGTTCTGATCATGTACTTCGATCTGCCAGGCCCCGTTGTTCGCGACCACGATCAGAACCGGTGCATGGTGGCGCACCGCCGTATCGATTTCCATTGCGTTGAAACCGAACGATCCATCCCCGGTGGCAACCACGACCTGCTTGTCCGGACACGCCAGACTCGCACCGATCCCGAATGCAGTGCCAATACCGATGCACCCGAGGGAACCGGGATCGAGGTAGGTCGATGCATTCAGTCCGACCCGGGCGAAGGCGAGGAAGTCGCCGCCATCGGCAACCACCACCGCATCACGATCGAGTTGCGCCTGCAACTCAGCCAACACGCGGTTAGGATGAATCCGGCCTTGCTCGTCCGGAGGTGCAGCCTTCATCGCGTCAGCCAGCTTGATTGCACGCTCTTCGTGCTTTTTTCGCAGACCGTTCGCCCAGTCGCGATCCGCCGCGGACGTGCGACTGCCCGCACGTGCAACGATCGCAGCCATTGCCGCTTTGGGCTGCGCAAATACTTCGACCTCGCCGCGGCGGTTGTCGCGAATCTCGCCGGGCACATCACCGATGCGTACGAATTTCGCGTCACCGAATACCGCTGGTGAACCGTACGCAAGCTGGAAATCCAGTCTCCTGCCGATTGTAACCACGACATCGGCGTCGCCCATGACTTTTCCACGCATCGCCGCGACCACGCTTGGGTGATCCTCCTCCAACAAGCCTTTGCTTTCGCCGGTATCGAGATACACAGCGCCGAGCTTATCGAGAAATGATCGCAATTCGTTGACTGCACCTCGCACACCCCGGCCGCCAATGACCAATGGTTTTTTCGCGGACCACAAGACGTCAACTGCGGCAGCGACGTCATCCTCGTTCGGCATCAGTACCGGCCGTGACTTCTGACGGAAATGCTCGTCGAGCTGAACCGCCGGAGACACTTCTGCGCGTAGTGTGTCGGTCGGGAAATCGAGATACACAGGACCGGGTTCGCCGCCGTGGCCAAGTGCTCGCGACGCTGCTTCGTCCAGTTCCTGCAGTACCAGGTCCGGTTCACGCACCGTGCGCGCGTAACGGGTAATAGAGCGCACCAGATCGGTGTGCACCATATCCTGCAACGCGCCGCGGTTTTCCTGCGGCCGCGGCGGCAAGCCGGACAGCACCATCACCGGTGCGCGCGATACGTGGGCATTGGCGATCCCGGTCATGGCGTTGGTGACGCCCGGACCCGCCGTCACCAGGGCCACACCGAGTTTTCCGGTCAGTTCGCCATACGCGTGCGCCATGTACACCGCCGCGCGCTCGTCACGCACGTCGATGATCTGAATGCCTTCCGCGTCGGCGCGCATCCACATCGGCATGATGTGGCCGCCGCAAAGGGCAAAGATGCGGTCGACGCCGCGTGCTTTCAGAAAACGGGCGATTACCCCGGCAGATGTGGTCGAAGTCAGTGGTGGCAGTGGCATTGGGGCCCCTCGATGTTCAGTTCGTTGCGGTTTTCTTCTGCTTCTTGCGCGGGCGCAGATCGATTGCGCCGGGTTGTTCGCGCGGATCCGTATCCGGCGGGAAAATGTGGATCTTCTGTACCTTGGCTGATGTGCCCATGGGCAGGCTATCGACAAACAGTATCCAGCCCGGCGCCTTGAAGTAGGCCATGCGTTCGTAACACCAGGCGAAGAGTTCCTGTGCCAGCGTTTGGCGACTTCGTTCGTCAGCGACATCTGCCGGCGACTTGGCGATGACGCATGCCATCACTTCCTCTTCGCGCACCTCGTCCGGAGCAGCGATCACGGCAACCTGTTTCACCTTGTCATGGGAAGTGACGCAGGCTTCGATCTCGGCGGCTGCGATGTTCTCGCCCGAGCGGCGAATGATGTTTTTCTTGCGGTCGACAAAATAGAACACGCCGTTGGCATCGCGCACGACGGCATCACCCGTGTGAAACCATCCGTTTTTCCAGGCCTCTTCGGTCGCTTTCTCATTCTTGAGATAGCCCGAGAAGAACCCCTTGCGCGGCGTTGCCGCACTGTGGCGAATCACCAGTTCGCCGGGCACGTTGGCCGGCACCTCGCGGTCGTTCTCATCGACGGCCATTGCTTCGACCCACTGGTTCGGTTTGCCGAAACTGCGGGTATGAATCTGCCGCGGCTCATGGTTGTCGCTGATGAGACGGCCGGTCTCGGTCATCGCCCACATTTCCACGACCGGGAAACCGAACCGTTTTTCGAATACCTCGTGCTGGCTGGGCTCTACTCCCGCACACAATGCAAACCTCACCTGATGCTGCGTCTCTTCCGGACACTCCGGCAGCTTGAGCAAAATGTTCGGAATGATCCCCTGGAACTGCACCGCGGTTGCGCGGGTGGCGACGAGATCCTTCCACCAGGTGCTGGCATGGAAGCGATCCGGAAAGATCAGGCAGCCGCCATTGATCAGCATCGCCGGCACCGAGATCGACAGGCAATTCGCGTGGTGCAGCGGCAGCGGGTTGTACAGGCGTTCCTGCCCCTCACTAAACTCCAGCCGTCCGCCGATCGTCAGATAGCAGGCACCGAAGGTATGGAAGTACTCGTTGGTGAGAATGCAGCCTTTTGGCCGCCCGGTGGTGCCGGAGGTGTAGAGAAGAGCGGCTTCCGTCTCCGCATCAGGTGTTCCGTTGAGCGCCGGTGTCCGTGGCGCAGGCAACTCGGCCGGAAAGTTTTCGAACGAAACCACTGGCAAGCCGTTGCCGATCTGCCCGGCAACGGCTTTCATTTCCTCGAGACGATGCTCGACACAGACGGCCAGACTGGCTTCCGAGTGTTCGACGACATAGCGAATTTCGTCTGCCCGGTAATCGGGATTGATCGGTACGATGCCCGCGCCGAGCGCATTGAGCGCGTAATAATGAAAGAAGAACTCCGGCCGCTGCTCGAACAGGATCGCGACGCGGTGACCGTAACCGACGCCTGCCTGTTCATAGGCGCGGCGTTTCTCCTCGACTTGCGTCAGCGTGTCGCGCCAGGTGATGGCCCAGCCGTCGGGATGGTAGGCACGCCCCGGCATTGGCGGCACGGCATAGGCCGGCCTGTCGCCGAATTTCCCGGCCGTGCGAACTAACGAGTCGTAGAGGGTTCCGTAATGTGATGCGTCCATGGGCCTGACCGTTTATTGAATTGGATGCGAGTTGACTTGTGTCGAGGTTCAGGCGCGTTTGCGTGGCCGGCGCGCCATTGACGTTGCAACCTCCGGTGGCTGAGGGCGCTCCGCAAGCCGGTCGGTCAACGTCAGCGATGCATGCGAAATATGCTCGCGGGCGAGACGTTCGGCCTCCTTTGCATCGCCATCGATAACGGCGTTGAGAATCGCTTCGTGCTGATCCCAGATCTCGCCCGGCGTCTCGCCGTGCAGCAACACCTCGCCCATGACGCGTCGCAGGTAACTCCAGTGAGCTGAACTGGTTTCGGCCACCAGCGGATTCTGCGACAAGCCATAGAGAAAGAAATGGAAATCCATGTCGGCCGCGATCATCTTCGCGATCGAGTGACTGGCGACGGCTTCGCGACCGCGCCTGATATACGCCGGACCTTCCCTGCGCGCGGTCTCACTGCCGCGCTCAGCCGCTTTCGCGCTGGCCAACCCATCGAGCACGGCGCGTACGTCATAAAGGTTGCGCACGTACTCGTCTTCGAGCGGCGCCACCATCAATCCGCGCCCAGGCGCGTCGCGCAGGATGCCGTGATTGCGCAACAGCAGCAGCGCCTGCTGCACCGGCTGGCGCGACACNCCCAGCGACTCCGCCAGTTCTTCCTGCTTCAGACGCGACTCACCGTCGAACCTCCCGGAGGAGATGTCGGACAGGATGGCCTCATAGACCTGATCGACCAGTGTCGGTTGTGGTTGCAGCCTGCGCATCGGACTGTCCCGCGAAAAGGAAAGCGCAAGCATATTGCATTCTGAATTCAGAATGCAATATTTTGTGGCAAACGAAATGAGAATTACATATAAAACAGATACTTATAATTCCTGATTGGACCGCAACCTGGACAGATAACGCATCCCTGCGATGGCACGGCTGCCATACCAGGAGGTCATTTCCGCGTCGATGAGGGACACCTTTGGTGCGCCTGCCGGGCGCATTGCCTGAACCTCCGCCACGTCCTTCGGGCGAAAGGCATAGGGTTCGCTGGACAGCAGCACCCGGTCCACCGACGCAAGCGTCGCCACCACATCCACCTCGGGATAACGCGCGCCGCCTTCCACTTCGATCTGCTCCCAGCCGACCGCCGCCAGCGTGCGCGCAATATAGGTGTCGCGTGCAATCGTCATCCACGGATTCTTCCAGATGACGTAGAGCACGCGCTCGCGCGGCAGCCCACGGGTCGCTTCCACCGCATCCGCATAGGCGGTCTCGAAGCGCCCGACCAGGTCTTCGGCCTCTTGCCGGTGACCGAAGATCGCGCCGATCAAACGAAACAGTTCGACGTTGTCCATCGGACCGAGCGGATGCGTGACAACCACGTTGGGAACGAATTGCGCCGCCGACTCGACGCGCTCGCGTGGATTTTCGTCGATGTTGACGATCAGGTGCGTCGGTTCGAGCGCCCGGATCTTCTCCAGGTCGAAGTCCTTGGTGCCGCCCACTTTGGGCACACTCTTTACCGCCGCTTTCGGATGAAAACAAAAGCCGGTGCGGCCGACCACCCGGGCGCCCAGTCCCAGGTCGAACAGGAGTTCGGTAATGCTGGGGACCACGCAGACGATACGCGCATCGGCACCGGCGCTGCGATGTGCCGTGCCGACGGCGTCGGTCGCGACGGCGTGGCTCGACGTTGATTTATCCAGGGGAGCCTCGTCGCTTTCGGCCGTCCGCAGTCGGGACTGACCCACGTTTCGACGGCTTGCTCACCGCCGGTAACGACGGAAGCGGCACCGGACTGTCTTTCAGGGTGCGCAGCACGAACGTTGATTTGCTGTGGCGGATACCGGGAATCCGATAGAGGCTCTCACGCAGCAGACGTTCGTAGTCACGGGTGTCCTTCACGGCGATGCGGATGTAGTAATCGTAGTCGCCCGATACCAGATAGGCCTCGAGCACTTCCGGGATCTGTTCCAGCTGGCGGCCGAATTCGAACAGCGTCTCGTCGGTGTGGCTGTCGAGCGTCACCTGCACAATGACCGTTTCCGTAAAGCCGATGGCGCCGGGATCGATGCGCACCGTGTAACCCTGGATCACACCCTCGGCTTCCATCTTCTTGATGCGATTCCAGCACGGTGTCGTCGACAAACCCACTCGGGCGCTGATCTCCTGCAGGCTGGAACGGGCATCCTCGCGTAGCACAGCAAGGATGGCCAAATCGTGTTTACTGAGATTCATTCTAGCTATCGTCCAGAATAAGGAAAACTTTTCCGACAAAACGGGAATTTACCAGAAAATCAGGGAAGCTTTTCCGGCCGCTTCCCCGTACCATGAGGACATGAAAAATTGCCTGCTACCACCACCGACCAAGGACACCCCGAACATGTCCTCAGACACCCTGACGTCCGGCGCCGGCGCCCTTGTCGACACTCTGGTTTCGCTCGGCGTCGAAGTGATTTTCGGCTATCCCGGCGGCGCAGTGCTACCGATCTACGATGCACTGTTTGCCGATCGCCGTGTCCGACACGTACTGGTGCGCCATGAACAGGCCGCGGTGCACGCCGCCGAAGGCTATGCACGCAGCAGCGGCAAACCCGGCGTGGTGCTGGTGACCTCCGGTCCGGGCATGAGCAATACCACCACCGGATTGCTCGATGCGCTGTGCGACTCGATACCGGTGGTGTGCATCAGCGGCCAGGTGGCCACGCCGCTGATCGGGTCGAACGCGTTCCAGGAATGCGATGCCATCGGCATCTCGCGCCCGGTCACGAAATGGAATGCGCAGGTACGCAGCGTGGACGAGGTCGTGAGCGTGGTGCGTCACGCGTTCCACATCGCCACCTCGGGGCGCCCGGGTCCGGTGCTGATCGATTTCCCCAAGGACCTGCAATCCGCGCCGGCAAGGGTCGCGCGAACCGCGACACCGGCACCGGCCGTCACCAAGCCGCCACTGCCGCCGAAGAGCAGCATCGAACAGGCAGCCGCTCTCATTGCTCAGGCAAAGCGCCCGGTCTTCTACGGCGGCGGAGGACTGATCAATTCCGGTCCGGCCGCCAGCGAGGCATTTACCGAACTGGTAAAGCTCACCGGCGCGCCCTGCACGCTGACCCTGATGGGCCTGGGCGCGTTTCCCGGCTCCCACCCGCAATTTCTCGGCATGCTGGGCATGCACGGCACGCTCGAAGCGAATCTGGCAATGCACGCGGCCGACCTGGTGATCTGCGTGGGCGCGCGCTTTGACGATCGCGTCACGGGAGAACTGAACGGATTCTCGCCCGCGTCGAAGAAAATCCATATCGACATCGATCCGGGATCGGTGAACAAACTGGTAAAGGTCGACGTGCCGCTGGTGGGCGACTGTGCCGGCACACTGCAAGCCTTGCTGCCGCACGTCGCAGCCGTCGCAGAACCGACGGACCGGCTGGATGACTGGTGGTCGCAGATCGAAAAATGGCGCGAAGAACAATCGCTGTCGTTCGCAACCCGGGAAGACTGCATCGTGCCGCAGCAGCTGATGCAGGCTCTTCGCAACGCCCTCGACGGCAGCGACGCCATCGTTGCGACCGATGTCGGCCAGCACCAGATGTGGGCCGCGCAACATCTGCGCTTTGACGGCCCCAACCGCTGGCTGACCTCGGGCGGCGCCGGCACCATGGGCTACGGCCTTCCGGCGGCCATCGGCGCACAGATCGCGCACCCGGACAAGCCGGTCGTGTGCGTGAGCGGCGACGCGTCGGTGCTGATGAACATCCAGGAGTTGTCGACCGCGACCCAGCACCGCACGCCGGTCAAGCTGGTCCTGACGAACAACAGCTACATGGGTATGGTGCGCCAATGGCAGGAGTTCAATCATGGCGGCCGTTACAGCCACAGTTACACCGAAGCGCTGCCGGATTTCGTCGCCGTTGCGCATGGATTCGGCTGGGCAGCGGAGCGTGTGACGGACCCGCGCGAACTCGATGCCGCTCTCGCGCGTTGCCTCGCCCACGATGGTCCGTATTTTCTCGACGTGGCGGTGGCCGCACAGGAAAACTGTTTTCCGATGATGCCTTCCGGATGCACGCATGACCGCATCCTGCTCAAGGAGGGCCAGTTCTACGAGCCGGACCGGGCTGCAACCAAACAGCCGGTCTGATGACCTAACCTGTAGCAACCGTCAACGGGCTTACCGGCCCGGAACGGGCCGATCGATCGAATCCCAAGAGGAGTCGAAGCAATGCAAGACGTCACGCTTGATGACAAGTACGTCGCCACCAAGGGACGCGTTTACCTGACCGGCATTCAGGCGCTGGTGCGCCTGATGCTCGCCCAGCGCCAGCGCGATGCGCTGGCGGGGCTGAACACGGCCGGGTTCGTTTCCGGTTACCGCGGCTCGCCGCTGGGCGGACTGGATGAAGCGCTATGGAAAGCCGAATCCCATCTCAAAGCCCAGCACGTCGAGTTCCAACCCGGTGTCAACGAGGAACTCGCAGCCACCGCAGTGTGGGGCACGCAACAGGTGCACCTGACGGGCGGCTCGGACTACGACGGCGTATTCGCCATGTGGTACGGCAAGGGCCCGGGGGTGGACCGTTGCGGCGACGTGTTCAAGCACATGAACTTCGTCGGCACCGCGAAACACGGCGGCGTGCTGCTGGTTGCCGGTGACGACCACGGCGCCTATTCCTCGACGCTGCCGCATCAGAGCGACCACCTGTTCTCGGCGTCGATGATTCCCGTGCTGTACCCGTGCAACGTCGAGGAGTACCTCGAGCTGGGCCTGCACGGCATCGCGATGTCGCGCTTTTCCGGGTGTGCGGTCGGATTCAAGGCGCTGGCCGATACCGTTGAGTCGTCCGCGTCCATCGACGCAGACATCACCAGGCCGAACATCGTCGTGCCCAATGATTTTGTCATGCCCGAAGGCGGACTCAATTGCCGTTTGTCCAGCGATACGCTCGGCCTGCAGGCGCGCAAGCAGGAAGCGCTGATGCAGGATTACAAGATTTACGCCGCGCTCGCCTATTCGCGCGCCAATCGTCTGAACCGCACCATGATCGACGCACCCAACGCCAAACTGGGCATCGTCGCATCGGGCAAGTCGTACATGGACGTACTCGAAGCGCTCGAGGAACTCGGCATCTCTGAAGCGAATGCCGCCGAGGTCGGCATTCGCGTGTTCAAGGTTTCCATGCCATGGCCGCTCGAGCCCGACGGCATTCGCGAATTCTCGCGCGGCCTGGACGAAATTCTCGTCGTCGAGGAAAAGCGCCAGATGGTGGAATACCAGTTGAAGGAACAGCTCTACAACTGGGACCCCGAAGTGCGGCCACGGGTCATCGGCAAATTCGACGACAAAGGCGAATGGGTGCACCCTCGCGGGGCATGGCTGCTGCCCGCCAAAGCAGACTTCTCAATCGCACAGATCGCGCGCGTGATTGCCGCGCGCATCGCGCGCTTCCATCAGAGCGACCGGATAAAGGCGCGGCTCGCCTTCCTTGAAGCCAAGGAGGCGATGCTCGTGGGTGCGGTCGACACACCACCGCGACCGGCGTGGTATTGCTCGGGTTGCCCCCACAATACCTCGACCAAAGTGCCCGAAGGCAGTCTGGCACTGGCCGGGATCGGTTGCCACGTAATGGCCACCGCGATTTACCCGGAGCACAACAAAACGCTGTCGCACATGGGCGGCGAGGGCGCAACGTGGATCGGACAGGCGCCGTTCTCGAAGCGGAAGCACGTATTCGCCAACCTCGGCGACGGCACTTATTTTCATTCGGGCTTGCTGGCGATCCGCGCCGCCGTCGCCGCGAAAGTCAACATCACCTACAAGATCCTCTACAACGACGCGGTGGCGATGACGGGCGGCCAGCCGATCGACGGGACGCTAACGGTCCCGATGATCGCCCAGCAACTGGTCGGTGAAGGCATCAAGCGCATCGGCATCGTGACCGAAGACCTGTCCCGTTACGAAG
>Ga0111144_1021_pt1 | contig 14530 bp, 12 predicted proteins | sample DeeMarSeWOR28_12_FD_80235 | JGI IMG/M metagenome (GOLD analysis project Ga0111144, IMG submission 80235) | Betaproteobacteria bacterium SG8_40
AGCGCCGGCATGCCGTATTTGAGGATGGACTGAAACGCGCGCAGATAAAATAGGTCAGGACCCGGTCGCAGGCACGCAGGGTTGAGCAGCGGATCAAGCAGGCGATAGATATCGGCAACGCCGGCTCGTCTTTCCTCATCCAGAATGAAATTCCGGTTCAGGTCGACATTGTTCTCATTGACCCGTCGAAGCCACGCCATCCCGTACGGGTTGAGGCAGTGGACCAGAATGAGCGCTGCGTCCTGCGGGATATCGAGCGGGGAATCAAGCAATGCGAGCTGAACGGCCGAACCGGCAAAACCTTCAACCCCGTGTATGCCGGATGAGTGGATGACCACGCGTGACGGCAGCTGCGCTCCGATCCACGCAATCTCGATTGCCAGCGGCAGATCGGCCGGACCGGTGACATCGAGATTGACTTCATCCATCCGGGCACCGGCAGCACATGCCGCGGCAATAAAACGCGAGCGTGCGATCCCGTATGTCTTCGAAAAGTAATCTTGACCGGTCATGTCTGTCTGTCCGGAGTGTCCACTGGCCGGATCGCAACTGTGCGTTCGCAAATATAACCCACGCGACTGACGGCGGGCTTCATCCTGCGGGGATCTGCCTGCGATGCCCGCGCGACGCTGCAAGCCGTGACAAGGCGAGCCCCCGCGGCTCTAGCGCAGCAGCTCCGGCAACCACAGCACGACACGCGGCCACGCCGAAACCACGGCAATCACCGCGATAAAACTCACATAGAACGGCAGGGAGGCACGGATGGCGCTCTCGTAGCTGACCTTGGCAATTTGCGCGGCGGTCATCAGCGTCATTCCCACCGGGGGCGTGATGTTGCCGATATTGAGGGTCAGAATCATCACCATCGCGAAGTGCAGCGGGTCGAAACCGAGTTGAACCATCGCCGGCACCAGCACTGGCGCAACGATTACCAGAGCCGGCAGGACGTCGACTGCCGTGCCAATCAACAACAACAAGATATTGACCAGAAGAATCTGCACCAGCGGATCGGTACTGAAACCGGCGATCAGATCCGCTGCGTCGCGCGTGATGCCGGAGCGGGTGACGAACCAGCCGAGCACCGTCGAGGCGCCGAGCAGGAAGAACACGACGCCCGACAAGCGCACTGTGGTGAGCAGAGCCTCCCATACCGTCTTCAACGAAAGGTGACGGTAAACGAACATGCCGACGGCGATTGTGTAAACGGCAGCAAACGCCGAGGCTTCCGTTACGGTACTCAATCCGCTGAGAATCCCGCCGAGAATAATCACTGGCACCAGCAACGCGGGCAACGTCGGCAAAAACGCCTTGAGCGCGAGCACCAATCCGCCGTCGCCGTGCACCGGGTAGTTGCGCCGCCAGGCGAGCCAGATACTGACCAGCAGCAGCGCGCCCACCAGCAGCAAGCCCGGAACGATCCCTGCGACAAACAGCGAGATGACGGATATGTCCTGCAGGATGGTGGCATAGACAACCATCACGACACTGGGCGGGATGATAGGGCCGACCACCGACGAACACGCGGTGACCGCGGCACTGTAGTCAGCCGGATAGCCCTCTTTCTTCATTGCCGGGATCATCAGCTTGCCGACGGCTACGGTATCGGTGATCGCCGCCCCCGTGAGGCCGGCGAAAAACAGGCTGGTGGTAATGTTGACGTGGCTGAGCGCGCCGCGCACCCGGCCCAGAAGCGCGTTGTTGAAATCGATCAGGCGTTGCGTCAGGCCGGCACGGTTCATCAGCTCGGCGGTGAAGATGAAATAAGGAATCGCCATCAGCAGGAAGCCGCTCACACCCGACAACATGCGGTCGGGGAGAATCTCGAGGAACTCGAAGCCGCCGAGCGACACTGCTCCGGCGAGGCCGGAGAACGCCATGACCAACGCAATCGGCGCGCCGATCAGCAGCAGGATCAGAAAGAATGCGAGCGCAGCGGCCATCAGCCCGGCCCGGCCTGGTGGGAAGCAGTGGGTTGAGACTCGCGCGAGCCCGCTTCCAGCGATGCGGTTTCTTGCAGGGGAGTTTCGAAAGCGCCAAGGATGGCCGTCCCGTTGACCAGGTGCACGACCAATATTGCGCCGCTGACCGGCACGCATGCCGTTACCCAGCGAGCATGAATCTGCAACTGGTCGGACACCATGTAGTACTGGGTCGTAGACGAAAAATATTGCCAGCCAAACCACAGCAGCAAGGCTGCGAAAACAGCGACCGCGGCAAGCCCCGCATACCGCAGGAGCGCCGCCAGCGGAGCGGGCAACAGCCGCGCAAGGAGGTTCATGGCGACATGCTCGCCGCCGTGAAAGGCAACAGTGATGCTGAGCATACCGATCCACGGTATGAACAGGCGCGCGAGCGAATACGTCCAGCTCAGCGCCTCGCCCGTGACCAGCATATAGAAGAAACCAATGAAGGAGATCGACAGCATCGACAGCACGCAGCCCACACAGACATACAGTGCGACGGTGTTCACCCAGTCGCTGGCGCGCCTTGACGCCGCTACGGCTTGCATGTGCCGGTCAGCGCCCGTAGCGGCGATGATCGCGTTGGTCGGTTTCGCGTTCCAGTCGCGCAACTTCCTGCCATAAGTCGTCGACCAGTTTTTCCTTGATGCCGAAGTCCCCGGTCACCCATTTTCTCCATGCCGGCCGGGCAACTTCCGCCATGGCCTGCTTTTCGGCCTGCGTCAGGATGTGGCATTTCTTGAAGTTCTTGCAGGAGGCTTCCCATCCCTTGATCGCGGCGAGCACGGCAATACCGTGCGAAACCTGCACCGCTTCACGCGCCGATTCCAGAACCGCCTCCTGATAATTCTTCGGCAATTTTCCGAACCATTTGTCGCTAACCACCCAGGACACGGAGTTGTACACATGCCCGCTCCAGGTCGTGTAGTCGTTTACTTCCCACAGCTTGAACGCGAGGCTGACACCGGGTGCGTTGAACTGTCCGTCCGCCAGACCGGTGTTAAGGGCGGTAATTACCTCGCCCCAGGGCAGCGGCGTGGCCGACGCGCCAAGGGCTTTCATTGTCGCGACATGCGCCGGGTTTTCTTCGACGCGAATCTTCAACCCCTTGATGTCGGCAACGGTCTTGATCAGCCGCTTGTTGTTGGTAAAGGCAACGAAACCGCCGCCATCATCGAGGGTGCCCAGATAACGCAGGCCCGACTTGAGGGTGCCACGCATGAAATTGGCATGCCATTCGCCATCGAAATAGGCGCGCGCGATGCGATAGTCCGGGAACAGGAACGGCGTGGTGACGATCTGGTAATCGGGGAAGAAAGACGACATCGCGCCCGAGGAAATCAGCGACGCCTGAACGAGTCGCCCCGCCTGTGCTTGCCTGGCCGTTTCAACTTCAGAGCCGAGTTGGCCGTTACCGAATACCTGCACGTCGATGTCGCCGCCGGTGGCCGCTTCGAGTATCGACTCGAAATGCTTCATCGCCGGGTGCATCTCATTGTTGCCGAGATCCTCGGGCGCAAGGTGGCTGATCACCATGGTGTACTTGGCGGCATGCGCCGGGACCAGCCCGGTGCAAACGAGCAAGGCCAGAGCCGCGGCAGCGATGCCTGCTTTGTCGAGCGTCATTATCCCCTCCCGTGGTGCATTGGTTTTTGCGGGCAAGGGGGCAGCATCGCCAGCGCGATGCGCATCTGTCAAGCCCCGCGACGGATTTGTACGGAGCGTACCGCTCCGGGCGGGGCAGGCCGCGAGTCGTCGCTAATCGAGGCCGAAGTGCGTTGCCAGATAATCGAGCACGCGATTGCGTGTCGCGGGGTCCTCGATTGGCGTCATGCCTTGTTCCTCTACCATCCATTCGAGCGACTGGTCCCATGCCGCCCGACTGAGACCCTGCTGCTTGACGATCATCAGCGAGTGACAGGCCTTGCAGCGGTAAAAGACCTCCTCACGGCCCGGACCCGGTGGCAATCCCTGCCACTGCTGCGGATCGTCGCCCACGCTCGCCACACCGGCTGACGCAGTGCCGGCCTCGGGCAATGCTGCCGGAGCATCGCTCAATGTTCGCAGATAAGCGATGAGATGCGCCCGTTCAGCCGTCGATTTGACTCCGGGGAATGGCATACGGCCTTCGGGTGCAAGCAGCTTCGGATCGTACAGGTAGACGTTGAGCCGCTCGAAATCCCACTCGCCGGACACCTGTTTCAGCGATTCCGAGTAGTCATAGCCGGATTGCGCCGCGACCGGGCGCCCGACAACATTCCACAGATTGGGGCCGACCGTGACCTGCGCGCCGGGTTTCGCGACATGGCAGGCCGAGCATTGCGCAAAGGCCTTCTCCCCAACCCCGGCATCAGCGGACGCGAGCTTCTCCGAAATCGGCTCCACCGCCGGCTCGGCACTCGCAACTGCCGCCAGCCAGATGCCGATCGCGACCAGGCACAGCGGCAGGATTACCCTTGCGCTCACGCCACGCGGACCGCGATGCGGTGCATGGAGTTATTCAGATAGCCTTTCGGATTCCAGGCGATCGCGAACGGTTGTTGCCTGCCAGCATCGTCGGTGGCACGCGCCCACACTTCGTAATAGCCGTTACTCGGGAAACGGACCTGCCCGCTGAAGTGCTGCCATGCAAACGGGTTTGCCGGTGCACGCAGATCCGCCCTGATCCAGGTCGCACCGAAGTCGATCGACAGTTCGACTGACCTCACGGCATTGTCGCCAGCCCATGCATGGCCACGTACCGTAAGCTCCCGCGCGCCCGATAACTCGATGCCGCTTTCAGGATAAGTGATGAGAGACTTCACCGGCATCGATTCGATGATGCGGAAATCCTCCTTGGGCACGTCCTCTCCGGGTTTGACCGGATAGGCCGGCACGCGGTAGGAAGTCCCGGTCATCTTGGCGCCGTCATGGACACGGTCGCGGATCTGGATCCGTGTCAGCCATTTCTGCGAACACGAACCCGGCCAACCCGGCACCACCAATCGCAACGGCGCACCGTTCATCGGATGCAAAGGCCCGCCGTTCTGCTCGAACGCGATGAGGTTATAGGGGCTGAGCGCCTTGCCGATCGGTACGCCGCGCGAGATCGGTTCCTTGTCGGCATCGCCGGAAAGGTGGGTGTCGGCACCGTAATGCGCGGTATAGACCGCCTTGCTGTTCACGCCGGCGGCTTTCAACACGTCGGCAAGCCTCACGCCGGTCCACTCGGAACAGCCGACCGCGCCGAGCGTCCACTGGTTGCCTTTGGCCTTGGGATCAAAAAAGGCGCGCCCATTACCGCCGCACTCCAGTTGCAGTTGCAGCTTCACGACCTCGAACCTTTTTTTCAGGTCCTCGATGCCGAGCGTCATCGGAGAGGCGACCTCCCCGTCAATCTGCAACCGCCAGCCCGAGGCATCAATGTTGGAAGGAGGCGCGCCGTTGTTACGGACAAAGTGCCGCGCGGTAGGCGTGACTTCGTCATCGAGCAGGTGGGCCGGACACTCGGCATTGACCGGTCGATCGTTGAGAATGACCAGACCATCCTTGTTTTCGATGCGGAAGGCTTCTTCCGCCAGCGCCACAGGTATCAGGCCGCCCGGCATGTTCCGGTGGAACGGAATCGCGCCGCCCAGCAGCGCGGCCATGCCGGCCAGCCCCGCACCTTTCAGAAAGCCGCGCCGATCAGGATACGTTTCGCGCCCGAACACGACTCGGTCGGCTTGTTGCGGATCTTTTGCGTACAGCTCAAAAATGTTCTTGCCGTTTTTCTTCACCAGTCATTCTCCCAAAGCATGAGAAACAAGTTGTAACAAATCTGTCACGAAAACGTCGCGTACATCACGGCACATTGAAAGCTGAAACCGATGTTCGCTCTCTGTCCCTGATCAAAGACTCCTCAACGATTTCGGCACGCATTCGTTTACAGGCTTGGACAAAAATCTGTCCGCGGCTTTTCAAGACCGGGGAAATACCGTGCCGAGGGTTATCCCGGTCTCGACCCTTCGCCGGTACGCGGATTCCGGCCCGTTCCGGGGGCATTGGGTTGCGGCACTGCCGGCGGACGAACTGTGCGCTGCAGGCGTAATCGCCAGGGATGCTTGTCCGGGAAGGTCCGGACCGGTCGGTCCGTTCAGCTGGTTTCCGTGCCGTTTCCGGCAAACGCAAACTGCAACTGGTGCAAGCGGGAATAGATTCCGCCGCGGGCAAGCAGTTCGCTATGCGTGCCGCTTTCCGCAATACGCCCTTCGTCGAGAACAACGATACGGTCGGCATTTTCTATGGTGGACAGACGGTGGGCAATGACCACGGTTGTCCTCCCCTGCATGAGCGAATCGAGCGCGGCCTGCACGTGCTTTTCCGATTCCGAGTCGAGCGCCGAGGTTGCTTCGTCGAGGATTACCACCGCGGTGTTCTTGAGGATGGTGCGTGCAATGGCAAGGCGTTGGCGCTGGCCACCGGAAAGGCGCACACCGTTCTCGCCGATCAGTGTATCGAGCCCCTGCGGCATGGCATTGATGAACTCCATCGCGTGCGCCGCTTCCGCCGCTGCAATAATGTCCTCGCGGCTCGCCCCGGCGCTGACGCCGTAGGCAATGTTGGCCGCGACGGTGTCGTTGAACAACGCGACTTCCTGGCTGACGAGCGCGATGTTCGCACGCAGGCTCGACAGCGTTAGCGAACTAATGTCATGGCCATCGAGCAGGATGCGCCCCGAGTCGGGACTGAAGAATCGCGGCACCATGTTGGCAAACGTCGTCTTGCCGCCACCTGAAGAGCCGACCAGCGCAACGGTTTCACCCGGGGAAATCGTCAGGCTGATGTCGGTCAGTGCCGGCCGGCTGCTGCCCGCATATCGAAAATTGACGTGGTCGAACCGCAACTCGCCCCTGGCGCGGGGCAAATCGACGGTGCCGCTATCGGGCTCGGGCATTTCGTCGATCAATGCGAACACCGATTCCGCCGCCGCAAGACCGCGCTGCAGATGTTCCGCTACGCCGGTAAGCCGCTTCAATGGTGCGGTGAGCATCAGCATCGCCGCAAGAAACGAGACAAATCCGCCCACTGTCGTCGCATTCTGTTGCGCCTGGACCGTAACGTAGTAAACGACCACCGCCGTTGCGAGCGCCGCAAACAACTGCACGATCGGGACATTGGCCGCGGCCGCAACGGTCTGTTTCATCATGAATCTGCGCAGGGTATTGCTGGTGTCGTTGAAACGGCGGGTTTCATAGTCCTGCCCGCCGAAAATCTTCACCACCTTGTTGCAGTCAATCGTTTCCTGCACGACCTGGGTCAGGTCGCCCATGGCCGTCTGGGTCGAGCGGCTGGTGTGTCGCAAGCGAATATTGAAATAACGCACAACGAGAGCGATGGGCGGAATCATTACCAGCGAAATCAGAGTCAGCTGCCAGTCGACGTACAAGAGGTAGGCGAACAGCCCGATGATGGTCAGGGTGTCCTTGACCAGAACGGTCACCACCTGGGTAGCGGCTTGCGTGACCTGTGCGACGTCGTAGGTAAAGCGCGACAGGAGGTTACCGGTGGTGTGGTCATGGAAGTATCCAAGCGGCAGGGACAGCATGCGTCGAAACATCTGGTCGCGCAGATCCATGACGACCTTGTTGCCAACCCAGGCACTGGCGTACTGGCCGAGGAAGCTGCCGACGCCACGGAAGGCGAACAACAGAATCAAGGCAATCGGCGTCCATTTGATCAGCACCGGATCCTTGTTGACGAACGTCCCGTCAAGGAAGGGTTTGACCGCAGCAGGCAGCGCGACTTCGGTTGCCGCACTGATGAGCATTCCCAGGATGGAAAGGGAAAAGACCCAAAGGTAGGGGCGCACGTAAGCCAGCAGTCGTAAATAGAGTTGCGTGCTGGTCATGTGCTGCATGGCGCGCACCATAACAGAGGATATGAAAAAACAAAATGGGCGTGCCCCGGCGGTTTCGCAGGGGCGTGAGTGTCCCCGCCTGCTGGACGGACCGCCGGCGCGTGGCCGGGATCGTGACGCTTAATTCCCGAAGCGGTACTCGGCGAAAACCGTTACGGTTCGTTCCGGCAGCGGGTAGGCGTTGTAGGCGTCGGTCGTCGTACTGCTCACCGCGTACGTGTAGTACTTCTCGTCGAGCAGGTTGTTTATCACCAACCCCAGATTCCAGGATTCGATTTGGTGTGAATACTTCAGATCCAATACTGAATAGGCCGGGATTTTGGTGCCGAAATCGTTCGGTTCATCGTTATCCATGAACTGATCACTGACGTAGCGGTAGGCAAGCGTGGCGAATGCGCGGGGCGTTATCGTCCAGTGGGCGTTGAGAGTGACCTTGTCGCGCGGCACCAGAGGTACGGTCTTGCCGCCAATGTCGACCGGGCCACCAACAGCGTCGAACGTTCCCTCCAGGAACTTGGCCTCGGTGTAGGCGTAGGTCACTCCGAGATCAACATCGCCAACCGTGGAGGCGAGTTCAAGTTCGAAACCACGCCGCCTTGACGCTGGCAAATTGGTATTACCGATGCCGGTGCTGTAGTTATCCAGGTGTATTTCATCCTCAACGTCGATCTGGAAAACCGTCGCCCGCAGAAGCTTTGCATTCCATCGGCGCTCTATGCCAATGTCCAGGCTTTCCGCGGTCTGGGGGCGAAGAAACTGGAACTCGCGCTGGAACAGCGGCGGGCCCGCAAAGTCGTAAATCTCGTCGACCGTCGCAAAGCGAAAGCTGCGCCCCGTCTTGGCGAGCATTGCCCATTGCATGCCGAGTTCATAACGCAGACCGAGGTCATAGGCATGCTCTCGCAAATCCTGCTGCCCACCGGGAGCGCCAGAGCCGAACGCGCCGCCGGGAGCGGTCGCATCGTAATCATCCGTGGCCTCGATTTCCTGCCACTGTTCGCGCCAGCCCAACGACACTTGCCAGGCGTCGGCGAATCTGATCGTGTCGTAAAGATAGTAGGCATAGTCCAGTTGGGTGGCGCGCACCTGGTTGATGGGCGTGGCGATATTGACCGGATCGTTCGAGGTATGCAGTCGATAGTCCCAGTCGTAAACGTCAACACCGACTACGAGTTGATGATCGGTTCGGCCAAGCAGGAACGGGATCTTTATACGCGGCGTGAAACTCCAGACGTCGAGGTCAACCTCCCGGTAATCCGGAAAACCATTGGAATAGAAATATGAGGATTGCTCCTTTTCACGGTATCCAAGCTCGGCGTCTATCAGGCCATAGTCCTGCCGGCTCGATAGGCCGAATGTTGCAAATGCGCCATCCCGTGTCGCGTAGTCGAGCGGGGTTGAGGTGCCACGCCGATCGTCCTCAAGTTCGTTTTTGTCGGCGCTTGGCTGAACAAGGCGCCCACCTGGCAAGCGCACCGACTGACGGTCGCTACCGAGCTGCAACGAAAGATCGTTGGATACGCCGTCACGCCGCGCTTCGAGTTGCACACTCGAATCGTCGTTTTCGTTGTTGTCGCGGTAGCCACCGGATGCGAATTTATAGGCGTTGACGTTCAGCCCGTAATTGTCGTCAATCAGCGTGGCGTTGAGTTTGCCCTCCCGCGTATCGAGTGAGCCATAGCGTGCACCGAGCGTCGCGCCGCTACTTTCCCCGATTGGCGATCTGGTAATGATGTTGACGACACCGGCCACAGCGCCATCGCCATAGAGGACCGAGCCGCTGCCGCGAATGATTTCTATGCGGTCGACCGATGACAAGGGAATAGATGACCACTTGACGCCCGACAGGTCAATGTCGCTGACGCGGCGGCCGTTGACGAGAATGAGCGTATTCTGACCCCCCGTCGCGCCAAAACCGCGCAAGTCGATGTTGGTGCTTACGCCGTTGTTGCCGAAAAGCTCACTGTTGACGACGCCAACTTCGCCGGCAAGGACCTCCGGTACCGTTTTCGCGGGACTGGCTTCGATCTCCTCCCGTGTGATCACGGTGAGATTGACCGGACGATTCAGATCGGTTTCCGGAAACCGCGTTGCCGTAACGACAACGTCTTCGGTGCTGAGATTCGCGCGAGCAGTGTCGGTATCGGCATTGTCCGCAGCCGCTGCGGTCAGGCATGCGAGCGCGCCGATAACGCCGGTCAGGCAAGGTTTTGTGGCCATGATGCTCTCCTGTGCTGCACACCCGCCGTGTGCGCGGAATTAACAGGGAGCTTCGCTGGAGGCAGCCAGGCGTTATGGAAACAGCCGGTTTACCGCCCCTCGCGGAAACTCCGTCGCTGTTCACAGGGCCGGTATCCGGGCTCGCAAGTCTTGACGCGTCGCCTTCCCATCGCGAGTAAGCGCTAACATGCTTTCTCGCCACAGTGGCTCGGGATCTTATAAAAGGACCCGTGGATGACGCGCCCACACTCGCCTACCGTTGCGGGGGCAGCACAGGACTGTCGAATCCGGACTTGCGGCGCATACTGCCGCGAATCCGGGCCGGTTCACCTGATTTCCCGTTTAACCCTGGAGATCATTGTCAGGGCACCTCGGAACGGGACGCAGTGTACACCGTCGCGATCCGCCATAGCGTCTAAGAAACAGGGACGGCTGGCACCAAAGATGCTAAACAACATTCAATATATTCCGTTACCGGTTGACTTTTCAGAACTTTTAAATATAGTGGTGCCATGGAAGCCGAGATCAACAGCCTCGACGATAAAGTTCATCAGTTAGCGTTACTCTGCCAACGATTGCGTAAGGACAATTCACAGTTGCGCCAGCAATTGGCAACGGCACGCGACGAGAACCAGCGGCTGAGCGAGAAAATCAGCACAGCCACGACCCGTCTGGAAGCGCTTGTGGAAAGAATTCCGGAAGACGCGCAATGAGCAAGGAAGCGCCCGGAATGGACGTCTCCATACTCGGCCGACAGTTCCGGGTCGCGTGCACCGAAGATGAGAAGCAGGAACTGCAGAAAGCGGTCAGTTATCTCGATGCCAAAATGCGCGAAATCCGCGATAGCGGCAAAGTCATAGGCGTCGAACGGATTGCCATCATGGCCGCCCTCAACATGGCACACGAGTTGTTGTCAGTGCGTGTGGGTGGCGTTGACCTCGGCGAAGTGCGGCGTAGAATGTCTGAGATGCGGACCAGGATAGACGAGGTATTGGCCGCGCAGGATGAATTGTTCTGAGTTGACGGTTCATCCTTGATCCCATGTCCCCTGCGGTGTGCGTTTAGGCTGTTGTTTCTCTGAACCAACGTGATCACTCCAGGTCGCCGACTCAAGTAACGTCGTTGTGCGCGTCCGACATGGACGCACCTAAGGCGTTCGGAAGGTGGCCGCTCTTGAACCATACGGTTCAGGATATCGGTCTGACGGCATGCGCGGGGGGCACCCCTTCATCGAACCGGCGAAAACCGTTAGCGGGATGCGCAAACGTGATTAAAGCGGCCAAGCCGCTTTTTTTGTTTCGCAGCCAGGTTTTCCACGGCGCGGAAACTGACGATACCGGGTGGCGATACTGACAATGCGTTACTGGCTGATGAAATCCGAACCCGACGTTTTTGGCATCGACGATCTGGCCAGGCGGCCAAAGAAAACCGAGCCGTGGAATGGCGTACGCAACTATCAGGCGCGCAATTTCATGCGCGATGACATGAAGCGCGGGGATCTGGTCCTTTTTTATCATTCGAGTTGCCCGCAACCGGGAATTGCCGGCATCGCGAAAGTCTCGCGCAATGCATATCCCGACGAAACGCAGTTCGACAGCGGCAGCGAGTACTTCGATCCGAAGGCGACACGCGAAAACCCGCGCTGGGTGAATGTGGATGTCACTCTGGTGCGCAAGACACGACTTGTCGACATTCAGGAACTGCGTTCGCATCCCGAACTTGCGTCCATGCAGATCCTGAAACGCGGCAACCGCCTGTCCATCACACCGGTGAGCCCGGCTGAATGGGCGTTCGTCATGTCGCTCATCGAAGCCTAGAGGCAAAGCGTGGACTGGTGGATCGCCTATCTGTTGCTGGGTCTGTTCGTCGGTCTGTTCGCCGGCATGCTGGGCATCGGCGGCGGAATGTTGTTGGTGCCACTGCTGGTATTCATGTTTTCGGCGCAGGACTTTCCCGCCGACCGCGTACTGCACCTGGCACTGGGCACGTCACTGACGACAATTGTCTTCACTTCGTTGTCGAGCATACGCGCGCACCACATGCATGGTGCCGTTCGCTGGGACATCTTTCGCACCGCCGCCGCCGGCCTCGTCATCGGCACCTTGCTCGGCGCTTTCATCGCCGACTGGCTCGACACGCGTTTTCTTGCGGTTGTTTTCGTGGTCTTTGTGTCCTACTCGGCGACACAGATGATCATGGGAAAGAAACCGGCGCCCAGCAGGCGGTTGCCGGGCCCGGCGGGAATGTCCGCCGGCTCGGCCCTCGTCGGTGTGATTTCGAGCCTGGTCGGCGCCGGCGGCGGCGTTGTTTCCATTCCGCTGATGGTGATGTGCAACGTGCCGATACGAAATGCCGTCGGTACCTCTGCCGCGCTGGGCTTGCCGATTGCCCTGGCGGGGGCCGCCGGTTACGCGTACACGGGTCTGGGACAACAGGGCCTTCCGCCCATGAGCCTGGGATACGTCTATCTGCCAGCGCTGACCGGAATCGTGGTCGGAACCTTCATCACCGTGCCATTTGGGGCACGGCTCGCCCACACCATGCCGGTCACGCTTCTGAAGCGAATCTTCGCGCTGATCCTGTTTGCACTGGCGGGAAGAATGCTGTGGTCTGTGTTCTACGGCTGATGTTCGGCGTTACCAACGCCTGCGGTCACTGGCCGAGCCGTTCCCGCAACACGTTTTTCTGTACCTTGCCCATCGCGTTACGCGGCAACGCTTCGACGACGTAAATACTTTTGGGTACCTTATAGGCGGCCAGTTTCTTCTTGAGCGCCTCGATGGTGGCCGCTGTGTCGATTTGCGCGCCCGCCGCTGCAACAACGACCGCCGTCACCGCTTCACCAAAATCCGCGTGCGGCACACCGATCACGGCTGATTCCAATACGCCCGGCAGTTCATCGATGACCTGCTCGATCTCCTTCGGGTAGACGTTGTAACCACCGGTAATGATCAGATCCTTCGCCCGTCCAACGATGGACAGATAGCCATCGGCATCGAATGTGCCGATGTCGCCGGTGCGGAACCAGCCATCGGCGGTGAATTCCTCCCGCGTCTTTTCCGGCATGCGCCAGTAGCCGCTGAAAACGTTGCGTCCCCTGATCTGTATTGCGCCCTTGTCGCCGGTTGGTACGGGTTTGTCCGCGGCATCGACCACACGGACCTCAACGCCCGGCAGCGGAAAACCGACCGTCCCGGCACGGCGCTCGCCGCGATATGGATTGGAGGTAATCATGCCGGCTTCCGACATGCCATAGCGTTCCAGGATCCGGTGTCCGGTACGCTGCTCGAAAGCCTGATGCGTTTCCGCAAGCAAGGGCGCAGACCCGGATATGAACAAACGCATGTTGCCGCAGGTTTCTCGCGACAGCTCACGCTGTCCGAGCAGGCGCACATAGTAGGTCGGCACACCCATGAGCACGGTAGAACGCGCGAGGTCGCGCACGACATCCGAAGCGTCGAAACGGTCATGCCACAGCAAGCGGGCACCCGTGGTCAGCGCACAGTGATTGGCGACGAACAGACCGTGTACATGGAAAATCGGCAATGCGTGCAACAGGACATCTTCCCTGGTGAATTGCCATTCCTGCGTTAGTGCGCGGGCATTGGAGACGAGATTGTCATGCGTGACCATTGCGCCCTTGCTGCGACCGGTCGTGCCGGAAGTGTAGATGATCACCGCGAGATCGCCGGGCTCCGAGATCGCGGTAGAGAATCGATTGCTGCAGGCTGCAGCGCGCTGCGCGAGGCTGACCGCCCCTTCCTCGCCGGCGGTCATCACCGCTGCGCCGATCGACGCGTTGGACAACGCCTCCATCGCCGCTCGTTGCTCAGGCTCAACCAGTATCAGACCCGGCTCGGCGTCGCGCAGGAAATAATCCAGTTCGGCGCTGCGGTAGGCGGTATTGAGCGGAAGATAAACCAGCCCGGCGCGCAGGCACGCCAGATAAACGAGCAGGGATTGAACGCTTTTTCCTACCTGAACGGCGACGCGGTCACCGCGCTGCAGGCCGGACTCGCAGAGCGCATTCGCATACCGCGCCACTTCCGCATCGAGCTCACCGTAACGCAACTTCCCGTCAGTTCCGGTCTCCAGCGCGATGCGCTCGGGACCAGCTTCGACGATGCGGGCGATTTCCAGGTACATGTTGCTGTTATTCATTGCTACTCCCAGGACAATATCTCGCCACCGCGACATCATCGCGCCGTTCCGCTATGAGCCGGTCGGCAATGCCGGCCGCAAGTGCATCGGCAAGCGTTTCGTCCCGCAGGGTTCTACCCAATACGATCTCTACCGCTCTTTCCGGCAGCACGCGTACCTTCGCTGCGGACGTTGCTTCCACCCGGTCGGCGCCAGCCGCCAGCGCGACGTAGATTCCACCGGCACATTGCCCGTCGATGCGGATGACGATCTCGACCCCGTGGCGGCAGCGATCACGCAGGCAAAGCGCCAGGTGCGCGACGTATTCCGA
>Ga0111144_1063_pt1 | contig 14321 bp, 13 predicted proteins | sample DeeMarSeWOR28_12_FD_80235 | JGI IMG/M metagenome (GOLD analysis project Ga0111144, IMG submission 80235) | Betaproteobacteria bacterium SG8_40
TTATTGATGGAATAACAGGGCCACATCCGTGGGCCGACCGAGTCGATGGCGATTTTTCGAGCATCTTCGACATACAGGATGAGGTAACTAGAAAAATCGTCGGAACATTAGCCGGCGGTTTTGGCGGCCAAATCCAGAGAGACACGATTCGTAGAGCGAACCGAAAAAGCGCGGATCAGATGGAAGCGTACGAGATCATCCTGAAAATGAGAGCCGGGATGTATTCGCAGCAGTGGTATGAAGACAGTAAGGCCCAGCTGGAACACGCGATTGCCCTCGCCCCGAACTACGCTCGCGCTCGGCACGAGTACGCATGGCTGCGCCTCATGGGGTGGATTTTTCGGTTCGAGAACTCTCCCGCACCCGCAGAAGAATTTCTGGAGAACGCTGTCGCCGCTGCACGACTTAACGGAAACGACCCCAATGCGCTCAGAGTCGCGGCTTTTGGATACTTTTTCCAAAAACAGCTTCTGTCTTTTGAGCGATCGGCACTGGAGGCAATGAGACTTGCGCCCTACGATGCTGAATTATTCGCGCAGCTTGGGATGCTGTTTACTTTCTCAGGTCAGTGGGAACGAGGCATATCCCTCGTGAACAAAGCTAATGCCATCAACCCCGTCTCGGCAAGTGGTTGGTACCACTCCGCAAGGCACTACGATTACTACAGAAAGAATGAATACAAACAAGCATTAGAAATGGCGTTTGGACATCCCATCCCTGGATTGTGCGAAACGCAGTACAAGTTTGTTGCGGTTTACGGTCAGCTAAACGAACCCGAGAAAGCAAAGCCTCACTGGACGAAATGCGAAGAGTTGAACACGGACTGGTCAGCAGATTCGGTCGCGGAAATACTAAGACTTTGGAACTTCCAGGAGCCTTTCATCAGACACTACATGGACGGCATCGAGAAGGCCGGATATCCGTGCCGCTCGAGGGCATGTGGTACGAGCCGACCGAATCGGGCGGATGATTCAAGAGGTTAGGTGGACGCCTTATGACTTTCTTGGTGGGCCCGCTGGGACTCGAACCCAGGACCAAAGGATTATGAGTCCTCTGCTCTAACCAACTGAGCTACAGGCCCACCGTCTGCACAACGAAAAAGCCGACCAGGAATCTGGTCGGCTTCTTTTTTAACACAGTTCAGGTCAACCTTCGTTGCCCATGAAACTCTTGAGCCGCTCGGACCTCGACGGGTGGCGCAGTTTGCGCAGTGCCTTGGCTTCAATCTGGCGAATGCGCTCACGCGTGACGTCGAACTGCTTGCCGACTTCCTCGAGGGTATGGTCGGTCGACATTTCAATACCAAAACGCATGCGCAGCACTTTCGCTTCGCGCGAGGTCAGCGTATCCAGCACTTCCTTGGTCGCGTCCTGCAGGCTGGTGTAGATTGCCGCTTCGACCGGAACCATGGTTGAGGTGTCCTCGATGAAATCGCCAAGATGCGAGTCATCGTCATCACCGATTGGCGTTTCCATGGAAATGGGCTCTTTGGAGATTTTCAGGATCTTGCGGATCTTCTCCTCGGGCATTTCCATTTTCTCGGCCAGGGTCGCCGGATCGGGCTCGAGACCGGTCTCCTGCAGAATCTGCCGCGAGATACGGTTCATCTTGTTGATGGTTTCGATCATGTGCACCGGAATACGAATGGTGCGCGCCTGATCGGCAATCGAACGGGTAATCGCCTGGCGAATCCACCACGTCGCATAGGTCGAGAATTTGTAGCCGCGGCGATACTCGAACTTGTCGACCGCCTTCATCAGGCCGATGTTGCCTTCCTGAATCAGGTCGAGGAACTGCAAACCACGATTGGTGTACTTCTTGGCTATCGAGATGACCAGTCGCAGGTTGGCTTCAGTCATTTCGCGCTTGGCGCGGCGCGCCTTGGCTTCACCCGTCGACATGCGCCGGTTGATTTCCTTGAGTTCCTTGAGCGGAATACCAACCCGCTCCTGAACGTCGAGCAGCTTGCGCTGGAACTCGGTAATGTCCGGAGCATATCGCGCCAGCACCTCGGTGTACGGCTTGCGCACTTCGAGCTCGCGCTCAACCCACTCGAGGTCAACCTCGGAACCCGGAAACGACTTGATGAAATGCGCGCGCGGCATGCCCGACGTATCCATCGCCAGATCCATGATCGCCCGCTCGTAGGTACGCACTTCCTCGACGACCTGTCGCACGCTGTCACAGAGAAACTCGATTTGCTTGGCGCCGAAACGAATCAACATCAGCTCATCTGAAATTTCCTGCTGCGCCTTTTGATATGCGCGGCCGCTGGTGCCGCCGCGCGCGAGCGCCTTGAGCATCTTGGCGTTGAGCGAACGGATACGGGCGAAGCGCTCCAGCGACTCCATCTTGAGTTGCAGCAGATTGGCTCGCTGGATTGCGGCCTGCTGCTCTTCGCTAGGCTCTTCCTCTTCGTCGCCGTCTTCGTTGTCCTCGTCGCTATCGTCGCTGAGATCGGCCGATACCTGCTGTGGCGATGCGGGCTCTTCGTCCTCTTCCGGCGCGTTCGGATCAATCAAACCGTCAACGACTTCGTCCGCGCGCATTTCGTCGCGTTCGATCTTGTCGGCGAGTTCGAGAATTTCGGCAATCGTCATCGGGCAGGCGGAAATCGCCTGCACCATGTGCTTGAGCCCGTCCTCGATACGCTTGGCGATTTCGATCTCACCCTCGCGCGTAAGCAGTTCAACCGAACCCATTTCGCGCATGTACATGCGCACCGGATCGGTGGTGCGGCCAAATTCGGAATCGACCGTTGACAGGGCCTGCTCGGCCTCTTCGGCTGCGTCTTCATCGGCGACCGGCGCAGCCGGCTCGGTCATCAGCAGGGACTCGCTATCCGGGGCCTCGTCGTAGACCTGGATACCCATGTCGTTGATCATGCTGATGATGTTTTCGATCTGCTCGGCGTCGAGCATGTCGTCCGGCAGGTGATCGTTGATCTCCGCGTAGGTAAGGTAGCCACGCTCCTTACCGAGCACGATCAGCGTCTTGAGCCGCATGCGGCGTGCTTCAGCATCCAGCGGCTGCTGGGCCGAAACCTGCTTGTCGTCCTTTTTCCTGCGCTTTTCCCGAGCCACGCGTGCCATGTGTTTGGGACCCCTAATAATTATCTGAAAAACCTAATAGCCTGAAACTTACAGTGACGCCGCCGCGCCAGGTTCCGCGGCGAAAAAGAACCGGAGAGTATACCGTGGACGCGGACTTTCTTCATCCGGTCGACGCGTGATCGCCCGCCGCATTGCCAACCAGACTTCTGTACAAGGCCTTGTCTTCCTCGGACAGGCTGCCTTTGCGGCTCTTCTCCAGCAAGGCGTCAATGCGCGACTTGCTCAGCCGCTGATCAATCGATTGCCAGGCACCCAGAAAAGCCTTCTTGAGGGCATCTTCGTCCAGTTCCCGACTTTCCCATGCAAGAAGTCCGCTAGCCTGGAACCGCCCTACCATGGACTCGAGCGGCTTGCCACGGAACCGCTCGACAACGGCTTGTACATGGGGACTGTCCACGCCCATCTCAAGCAACTCGGCGACCAGATCGACCTCGCTTCTGGAGAATTCGGGAACGGCGATGCCGGCAAACGCCCTGAAACGCTCGATGTCAGCGAGGCGGGCAAGTCCCGGCGAGACGAGCAGCATTTCGGCCAAGTGGCGCAGCAGGGACGGCTTCTCCGCAACCTGACGCCGTGGCACCCTCGAGGTTACCGGCGTTTGGATGCCGTAACGCGCATCGAGTTCCGCTTGCGAAACATCAGCGAGCCCGGCGATCTGTTTGCGCAGCACCAACGAGAGCATCGGCGCCTTGATCTGGGCCAGCAGGGGTTTCGCGTCCTGCAGGAACTTGGCCCGCCCTTCCGCACTGCGCATGTTCACCCGCGAGCCAAGTTCCTGCAGCATGTATTCGGACAACGGCGTTGCCGCGGCAAGCAAGGCTTCGAAAGCTTCCTTTCCGCGAGCGCGTACGTAACTGTCCGGGTCTTCGCCTTCTGGTAGAAACAGGAAACCGATCTGCCGGCCGTCGACCAGTTGCCCAAGGCTGTTCTCCAGTGCCCGCCAGGCCGCACGCTGGCCTGCGGTGTCGCCATCGAAGCAGAACACCACGCGATCGGCCTGCTTGAGCAGCTTCTGCACTTGCCAGGGTGTTGTCGCCGTCCCCAGTGTCGCCACCGCGTATTCCACGCCGGCTTGCGCCAGTGCAACGACGTCCATGTAGCCTTCGACAACGACCACGACGCCGTACTGGCGGATGCCGGCGCGCGCCTGAACCAGCCCGTAGAGCTCCCGGCCTTTTTCAAATAACGGCGTCTCGGGCGAATTCAGGTATTTGGGTTCGCCCTTGCCAATCACCCGGCCGCCGAAGCCGATGATGCTGCCTCGCTGATTCTGTATCGGGAACATCACCCGGTCGCGGAAGCGGTCGTAACGGCGGCCTTCGTTACCGTCGATCACCAGCCCCGCTTTGCTAAGCGCCGTGGACTTGGCATAGTCGGCCTGCCAGTCATCGGGGGCGTAACCGAGGCCGTAGCGGGCGGCAATTTCGCCGCTCAGGCCACGACCCTTGAGATAGCCGATCGCCTTCTCCGACTCCTTGAGTTGCTGTTTGTAGAAGCGCGCCGCCCGCGCCACGACGCCAATCAGATCCTCGTCGGCACCGCCAGCTTTTTCCTTCGGCGCGGAGGGCTCGGGCACGGTCATGCCAACGCGGGCGGCCAGGTCCTTGACAGCGTCGATAAACCCCATGCCTTGGTATTCCATCAGGAACGAAATGGCCGTGCCGTGCGCGCCGCAGCCAAAGCAGTGATAGAACTGCTTGGTCTGGCTGACCGTAAAAGACGGTGTCTTTTCGTTGTGAAAAGGGCAGCGTGCGGAGAAATTCGAGCCCGAGCGCTTCAACGGGACGTAGGATTCGACTACGTCTACCACGTCCACCCGTGCCAGAAGGTCCTCGATGAAAGATTGCGGAATCATCTTCTGCGTGCCCGGTGTTCTCCGAAGAGGGTTGTCATGCGCGGTGCAACCCGGAATTGGCAATTCCGGATGAAAGCGTTAGCCGACCGGAACCGACACGACGATTATAGGCGAGATTGGCCGAACAACCCGCGGCCAACCGTGCATTCGGTCAGGCAGCCGTGGCCGCGGGCCCCTGGTCGATCAGGCCGCTTGGTGGTCGATCAGATGACCCGTCAGCGATCCAGGTTCACGCGCCCAGCCTGGCCTTGACCATTGTCGATACGGCCGACATGTCCGCTCGCCCGGAAAGCTGCGGCTTCAGTATCGCCATCACCTTGCCCATGTCGCGCATGCCCTGCGCGCCCGATGCGGCCAGCGCAGCCGCTACCGCGGCATCGATTTCGGCATCGGAGAGTTGCTGCGGCATGTAGGCTTGCAGCACCTCGAGTTCAAACTGCTCCACCTCGACAAGGTCGGCGCGCGAGGCCTTTTCATACTGGCTGATGGATTCGCGGCGCTGCTTGATCATCTTCTCGACAACACCGACGATTTCGATGTCATCAAGCTCCTTGCGCTCATCGACTTCACGCTGCTTGATGGCGGCAAGCAACAAGCGAATGGCCGACAGGCGCGAGGTTTCCTTGGCACGCATCGCCGCTTTCATATCCTCACTGATCTGTGCCCTGAGACTCATCTCGCCTCCTCACCCGATGGCCCGTGCCACGCAAACGCTCCCGCCAGGAGAACGCGGACGTGCGAGGCTGGTACCCGAAACAAAAAAACGGTGAATGGCCGCTTGCCACTCACCGTTCGCGTTACTGCGCGCGTTGACTGCTATCAATACATTCTTGGCGGCAATACCTGACTGCGGAGGCGTTTGTGGTGGCGCTTCACGGCGGCAGCCAGCTTGCGCTTGCGTTCCGTGGTCGGCTTCTCGTAGAACTCGCGAGCACGCAACTCGGTCAGCAGTCCGGTCTTTTCTACAGTACGCTTGAAGCGCCGCAAGGCGACTTCAAACGGCTCATTTTCCTTGACTCGAATGGTCGGCATAAATATTCAGGTTTCCCCGCGCGGGTGTCCGGATTTGGCGAAAGGCGCGCATTCTAACAATAATCAACTGATTTGCAAAACAAAGCGGCCAGATCCACGGTAACCTCAAGACATGCTGATATTGGGTATCGAAAGCTCGTGCGACGAAACCGGCGTCGCGCTCTATGACACGGTTTCCGGCCTGCTCGGGCACAGCGTCCACTCCCAGATCGCGCTGCACGCCGAGTATGGCGGTGTGGTGCCCGAACTGGCCTCGCGGGACCATGTGCGACGCTTGCTGCCAATGATCAAGGCCCTGCTGCTGGAGCATGGGCGCACCGTGCGGGACATCGAGGGCATAGCCTATACCGAAGGGCCGGGCCTTGCCGGCGCCCTGCTCGTGGGCGCCTCTGTCGGGGCAGCACTCGGATACGCCTTGACTGTGCCGGTAGTGGGCATTCACCACCTGGAGGCCCACCTGCTCTCCCCTCTGCTTGCCAGGCCAGCGCCCGACTTCCCCTTCGTCGCCCTGCTGGTGTCCGGAGGCCATACGCAACTCATGGCGGTCGAAGGACCGGGTCGCTACCAACTGCTGGGAGAAACACGCGACGATGCCGCCGGAGAAGCCTTCGACAAGACTGCCAAGCTGCTGGGACTGCCCTATCCGGGCGGCCCGGCGCTGGCACACCTTGCCGGGAGCGGGGACCCCGGGCGCTTCAGGCTGCCGCGCCCGATGCTGGACCAGGACAATCTGGACTTCAGTTTCAGCGGGCTGAAGACCGCCGTAGCGACGCTCACCGAACAGCTCGGCGCAGACTCCGTAGAAGTGAGCATGCGAGACAAGGCCGATATCGCGGCCGGGTTTCAGGAAGCGATCGTCGACGTGCTGGTGGCCAGGTGCGCGCGGGCGATTTCGCAGACTGCAATGTCGCAACTGGTAGTGGCCGGCGGCGTTGGCGCCAACCGGCGGTTGCGTGAGCGCATCGATGCGGCCGGCAAGAAAGCCGGATTTCGGGTGTTTTATCCGCCGGTAGAACTGTGCACCGACAATGGCGCCATGATCGCTTTCGCGGGCGCGATGCGAATCAGCCAGGGGGCGCGCGGCGCACTGCCTTTCAACGTGCGTCCGCGCTGGGAACTGGGCTCACTTTCGGCCATCGGGCGATGAGTCGCCACCTCCGCGCTTGAGCCTGATACGGCTTTCCGTGCCTGCACGGAGCTTGGCAATGTTGCCGCGGTGACGCCAGAGCAGCAGGGCAGCCATACACAACACCGCCAGCGTGAACCACGATTGGCCGAAGGTGACCCATGCCGCCACAGGCGCTGTCAGTGCCGCGGTAATTGCCGCCAGCGAGGAATACCGCGTTACAACGGCGACCAGAATCCACACGCCCAGAATGACGGCGCCCATCGCCGCATTCATGACGACCAGGATCCCCGCCGCGGTGGCAACGCCCTTGCCGCCGCGAAAGCCGAAAAAGACCGGGTACAAGTGCCCGAGAAAAGCGGCGAGCGCCACGCTCGCGAGCGTGAACTCCCCGATCTGATGCGGCGCATCGAGCATCGTCGTTCCAATGCGCTGGGCAAGCCATAGCGCTAATCCGCCTTTTACCGCGTCGCCCAACAAAGTCAGAAGCGCCGCAGTTTTGCTACCGGTACGCAACACGTTGGTGGCGCCCGGATTGCACGATCCATACTGATGGGGGCTGGGCAAACCCATCGCCCGGCTGACGACCACCGCGAACGAGATCGAACCGATCAGATAACCGGCGAGGATGAAAACAAGGCTTGAAAACATCAGACTCCTTTAGCCGCGCGGGTGGTGCCTGGTGTGCAATTCCTTGAGGCGCTCTCGGGCTACGTGGGTGTAAATCTGTGTCGTCGAGATGTCCGTATGCCCGAGCAGCATCTGCACGATGCGCAAATCGGCTCCGTGGTTGAGCAGGTGCGTTGCAAAGGCATGGCGCAGGGTGTGCGGCGAAACCTTCTTGCGAATCCCCGAAGCCTCCGCGTAGCGCTTGATCAGATTCCAGAAAGCCTGCCGCGTCATGGAGTGCGCGCGCGCGGTTACAAACAGTGCGTCGCTGGTTCGCGCGCCAAGCAGCGCCGGTCTCGCATCGGCCAGATAGCGCCTGATCCAGTCAAGCGCCTCCTCTCCCACCGGCACCAGGCGCTCCTTGGACCCCTTGCCCAGCACGCGCAATACCCCGGCGTCGCGATTTAGCTGGCCAAGGTTCAAGGACACCAGTTCGGAAACGCGCAGACCGCTCGCATAGAGCGTTTCAAGCATCGCCCTGTCGCGTAAGCCAAGCGCGGTGTGCACGTCGGGCGCGAGGAGGAGTGACTGTACGTCATCCTCGGTCAACACCCCCGGCAGGCTTCTCGGCAGTTTGGGTGCCTCGATTTCGAGACTCGGATCAACGCTGATGCGCCCTTCGCGATGCAAGTAGCGATAGAAGCGCTTGAGACTCGAGAGCAAGCGCGCCGCGGAGCGCGGTTTGATGCTGTTCTTGAAACGCGCCGCGAGATACGCGAGCAGATCACTGCGCCCGGCTTCCAGCAGAGACTTCTGCCTCGACTCGGCGAGCCATTCGGCAAAAATCCTCAAATCCCGGTGATAGCTGTCGAGCGAGTTGCGCGACAGGCCGTCCTCCAGCCACAGCGCATCGCAAAACTCGTCCAGCAATCCGGCATTGTTACTCATGCCGGGAACGCTAACGGTTGGCGGCGCCACTTTCGTGCGCGAGCAACCAGCGTTTGATGTTGAGTTCGTGTTCGCCGGTGGCGTGCATGAACCCCCCAATACCGTTTCGTGCAACGATGCGGTGGCAGGGAATGATGAGCGGAATTCTGTTATCGCCGCAAGCACCGCCGACCGCCCGCGCTGCAGAATCAAGCCGTTTCGCAACGTCACCGTAAGTCAATGTCTGGCCGGCGGGAATCGAGCACATGACCTCCCAGACCCGTTTGCGAAATTCGCTGCCCTGGACCTTGAGCGGAAGATCGAACTCGAACCTTGCGTCCGCAAGATAGTGCTCGACCTGATGGACACCCTCGCGAGCCAGCGCGTTTGCGGCTTCCCGCGTCCTGACGTCCGTCGGCAAGTAGTCGATGCCGGTGACTGCTCCCCCGTCAGTGCTGATGCCGAGCACGGCGAACGGCGTCCGGTGCAGGGCATCGAAATGTGCCGTCGAATCATGCGGTGTCATCTTGTACGCAACCAATGCAACCCTCCCGCGATCGCCATGATGACAAATCCAGCCAGATCCGTCGACACGGCGGGATAGGTGAGCAACAAACCGCCTACGGCGAGCATTAGGCGCTCATGCAATTGGGTTTCCTGGCGCAACCAGTTCTGGGCGCCGGCGGCAAGGCCGAGAATTCCCATAGCTGCCGTGACTACAGTCAGCGCGATCGAGGCGGGTTCGCCCTTGAGCAGCAGCCCGGTACCGGCGGGGCTCAGCACCAGCATGAACGGTACGATGAATGCTGGAAGAGTGTATTTCCATGACTGCAATGTCGTGCGATACGGATTGCCGCCCGTGATTGCCGCGGCGGCGAACGGTGACAGCGCGGTCGGCGGCGAGACTTCCGACAGGACTGCGTAATAGAAAATGAACATGTGCGCCGCATAGTCAGGAACACCCACCTGGGTCAGCGCCGGCGCCGCGATAACGGCGCAAATGATGTAGGACGCGGTAACCGGCACCGCCAGTCCGACGACCCACACGACCAGCGCGGTAAATAACGCCGTGAGGAAAAGACTGCCCCCTGCATAACCAACCACGATAGAGGAAAATTTCAGCCCCAGCCCCGTCAAGGAAACAACGCCGACGATAATACCGGCAGCAGCACAGGTCACCGCGACGTTGACGACGCCGGTCGATCCCGAAGCCAGCGCCCGGGCCAGGCGCGGCGGATTGAGCCTCGAATCACGGCGGATAAAACTGACCGCATAGGCGACGACAATTGCCCAGAACACAGCCATGATGGGTGAAAAACCATTGAGCAGCATCGCGACAATGGCCACCAGCGGCAAAAAGAAATAGCCATGCCGCGCGAGGTGATACCAGACGTTGCCGGCGGTCTCCTGCGCGACTGCGCCCTTGCCGAAACGCCGTCCGTCAATATCCACCATAAAGAACAGCGACAGGTAATAAAGGCAGGCGGGCAGAATTGCCATCCGCAACACTTCGAGATATGGAATCTTGAGAAACTCGGCAATCAGGAATGCCGCTGCTCCCATAATCGGTGGACACAGAATGGCGCCAAGCCCGCCCGCCGACAACAGCCCGCCCGCCTCGTTCTTCGGATAACCGGCCTTGGTGAGCATCGGATGCGCCACCGATCCGATGGTCACCGTAGTGGCAACGCCACTACCCGAGGCACCGCCGAGCAGGAAAGAGGACAAGACCACGCTGCGCGCAGCGGCGTTACGTGAACGCCCCATTGCCGCTATCGAGAAATCAATGAAGAAACGCCCGGCGCCGGAAGTCGCAAGGAATGCGCCGAAAATGGTGAACATGATGATCAACGTCGAAGCAACATCCACCGCCGAACCGTAGATGCCCTCAAGGGTAATGACCATGTGGCCGACGATGCGCCCGAGATCGTAACCGCGATGCGCCCATGGCGCGGGAAGATAGGCGCCCAGCATGGCGTAGGCGAGAAAGGCGCCGACCACGACGGGCATGATCCAGCCCGATGCCCGCCGGACTGCTTCGAGCACAAGGGCGATGGCGACCACCCCGACGACAAGATCGGCAGAGTTCGGTGAAGTCGCGCGATCGTATAGAGCGTCGCCCCCGGAGATGAGATAAACGGCGACACTGACGCTCGCTGCCATCAGCAGCCAGTCCCACCAGGCGATGCGGCCGCGAAACCGCGCGGCAAACGGAAAGGTCAGGAAACACAGTGACAGAATCAGGGAGACGTGAGCAACGCGCAATACAGGAGCGGAAACCACTTCGTAGGCGGCGTAAAGGTGGAACAGCGACGTGGCAATTGCGAGCACCATGACGGCCTGCCGGGCCCAACCCTGCAGTGAATCGGCGCTGCCCTCCTCCTCCTCGACAAGTCGTTGCGCGCTTGTCTGTACTTCGCTCATTGTTCCGTCAGCTTCGAATCAGCTCGCATGTTCCGCAGTCACGCCGCGCTCGCGATAGAACTCTATTGCAGCGGGATGGTAAGGAATCGGTGAAATCCTGAGCGCCTGATTCTCGATTCGAATCTGGCTTGCGTCCTTGTGCACGCTCTCTAGCGCATCAAGATTGTCGTACATGATCGCAAGGACTTCGCGCACCAGTTCATCGGGCATGCTGGCGCTGGCAAACATCACGTTCCATACATCCACGTTCTTCGCATCGGCAACCATCCCGGGATAGGTTTCTTTCGGAATGATGCCGGGCGCATACAGGGGGCCGAATTTCGCGTTCATCTTCGGCACTGCATCGGCGTGGTCGAGCAACTGTATGGTCAATCCCGGCGTGGCCGCCAGATCGGTTGCCGCCGCGGTGGGAATGCCTGCGGCAAAAAAGAACGCCTGGATTTTCCCGTCCTTGAGCGCATTCACCGACTCAACCGCCGACAGGCGTTCGCGCTCTACCGACTGGTCGATGCCATAGGCTTCGAGGATGCGCGTTGCCATCACTTCGGTGGCACTGCCGGGCGAGCCGACCGATACGCGCTTGCCCGACAGGTCTTTCAATTCCCGTATCCCTGTTTGTTGCACCGTCACGGCATGCATGCGATTCGGGTACAGCACGGCGAGCGCGCGGATCGGCAGCGGATTGCCGTCGAAACGATCACGCCCATTCAGAGCGTCAAAAGCGGCGTCGACCATTGCGAATCCCATGTCGGCCTGGTCGTTGCCAACCAGCTTGAGGTTATCCACGGATCCGCCAGTCACCTCCGAGGTCACCTGGAAGCCAGGCATTTTCTTGGAAAGGACATTTGCCAACGCACCGCCCAGCGGGTAGTACACGCCGCCGGTGCCGCCGGTAGTAATCGACAGCATCTGCTGCTTCTCTCCGCAACCGGCCGCAAATAAAAACACCATTCCGCAAGCCGCAACAAGATTACGCAGGCTCATACCAGTGACCTCACCGTCTTTCGTCAAAGGAGACATCCAGAGATTGCGCGCAGTCAGACCGAAGCCATCACACCCTGGTCGGCATCAGGCGCGCCCCCGCATTGTAGCAAGCGAATATTCCGCGCCACGCATGCACTGACAATACGTGTGCGCCAAAGCCGCACATGATCCGGGACAGACCGCAGACAAAAAAATGGCGACCTTCCGGTCGCCATTCTTCGAGCAGCGCAGCGCACCCGAGGGCGCGCCTTGCCCGGCCGCTGCTTATTCGGCTGCCGTGTTCTCTTGCCCGGCTTCAGCATCGGCGGGCGCTTCGGTTGCGCCGTTGTCGGCTTGCGATCGCTTGCCGGACATGCTGAGCTTTTCGCGGATACGGGCCGACTTGCCGGAACGATCGCGAAGATAATAGAGCTTGGCGCGGCGTACGGCACCACGGCGCTTGACTTCGATTCCGGCGATCAACGGTGAGTGAGTCTGGAAAGTGCGCTCGACGCCTTCACCGGAGGATATCTTGCGTACGACAAACGAGGAATTGAGTCCGCGGTTGCGCTTTCCAATCACCACACCTTCAAACGCCTGAACACGCGTGCGCTCGCCCTCAACAACGTTCACGCTCACAACGACGGTATCGCCCGGGAAAAAGTCCGGCACAGTCTTGCCCAACCGTTCGATTTCTTCCTGTTCCAGTTTCGCGATCAAGTTCATCTCTTACACTCCTGTTCCTGTCTTTTCCGCCTCGCCGTATTCGGCCTGGTATTCCTCCAGCAACATCGCCTGCTCGGCGTTGAGCCGTATTCCTGCGAGCAGGTCGGGCCTGCGCCGCCATGTCCTTCCAAGTGCCTGTTTCAACCGCCAACGCCGTATTTCGGCGTGGTTCCCGGACAACAGCACCGGTGGCACAGATAACCCGTCAACCACCTCGGGCCGCGTGTAATGGGGACAATCCAGTATCCCGTCCACAAACGACTCTTGTGCCGCCGATTCATCATCGTTCAGCACGCCCGGGATGCGACGAACGATGCTGTCGATCATCACCATCGCCGGCAACTCGCCCCCGGAGACCACAAAGTCTCCAATCGAAACCTCTTCGTCGATTTCCAGCTCGATGAGCCTTTCGTCGACGCCTTCGTAACGCCCCGCCAACAACACCAGGCCGTCGGCTTCCGACAGTTCGTCCACCAACGCCTGATCGAGCCGCCTTCCCTGCGGGGACAGGTACACGGCACGACTATGGCGCACGCCGCAGCTCATCTGGCGCGCTTTTGCCGCCCGAAGCGCTTTCACAAGCGGCTCGACCAGCATGACCATACCCGGCCCGCCGCCATACGGCCTGTCGTCCACGCTGCGGTAGGCATTCACCGCAAACTCGCGCGGATTCCAAAGCACGAGTTCAAAATGCCCGCGTTCCCGCGCTCGCTGCGTGATGCCATGCTCCGTCAGCGCGTCGAACATGCCTGGGAACAGCGTCACCACATCGAAGCGCTTCATCATTCAGGCACCTCTGACAACCGTGGCCTGGATAACCATTCCCGGCAATCGGGCAACTAGTAATCCAGTTCCCATTCCACCAGGAGCTTTCCCGCCTCAAGGTCGACCTGCTTCACCACTGCATCCACAAAAGGCAGCAGGCGTTCCCTGTTGCCCCTCACCACCAGCACCGGATTCGCTCCGGATTCGAACAGTCGCTCAACATGACCGAGCGACTGCCCATGCGTATTCTCTACTCCCAGCCCTATCAGATCCGCCCAGTAATATTCGCCTGGATCAGCATCCGGTAACTGGTGTCGCGGAATCGCGACATCCCTGCCCTTAAGCGTCGCTGCCCGATTCCGGTCATCCATTCCCGCGAAACGCACCAGCAGGACTTGCCCGTGGACTGCCTTCTCGTCGACCTTCATGGCATCCCATCCGCCCGCTGAAGCGAGCCACCATTCGGGATAACGAAAGAGGCTGTCTACTGATTCGGTATAGGGCTGCACCTTGACCCAACCCTTGACACCGAATGGAGCGCTGACGCGCCCCATCACGATCATTTCGTCAGGAGGCCTTACTGCCAAATTGCTTTACGAGACGGGCAGCCGTATCCGACAACTGCGCCCCCTTACCCTGCCAGTAAGCAAGCCGCTCCATGTCGACGCGCAATCCTTCGCGCCCTTCAGGCGCCTTCGGATCGTAAAACCCGACCCGCTCGATGAAGCGCCCGTCGCGCGCATTGCGCGAGTCGGCAACCACCATATTGTAAAAAGGCCGC
>Ga0111144_1073_pt1 | contig 13897 bp, 14 predicted proteins | sample DeeMarSeWOR28_12_FD_80235 | JGI IMG/M metagenome (GOLD analysis project Ga0111144, IMG submission 80235) | Betaproteobacteria bacterium SG8_40
TCGGGCAATAAAAACCGATAACGGGAGGTATGCGGCAATGAGCAAAATACGTGAGGTTGTGGTGGCATCGGGCGTGCGCACCGCAATCGGGGACTACGGCGGGTCACTGAAGGACTTCGCACCGACCGACCTGGCAGCGCGCTGTATCACAGAGGCATTGTCTCGCGCCGGCGTGGCCGGAGCGGAAGTCGGCCACGTGGTTTTCGGTAACGTCATTCACACCGAATCGAAAGACATGTACCTGTCGCGCGTTGCCGCGATGAACGGAGGCATTCCCAAGGAAGTGCCGGCAATGACGTTGAACCGGCTTTGCGGCAGCGGATTGCAGGCAATTGTCAGCGCCGCGCAGATCATCGCATTGGGCGATGCCGACATCGCCGTTGCGGGCGGGGCCGAATCGATGAGCCGCTCGAACTACTGGCTGCCGACGGCACGCTGGGGAACCAAAATGGGGGACCAGGCACTCGTCGATGTGTTGCTCGGCGCGCTGTCGGACCCGTTCGAAGGCATGCACATGGGCGTGACCGCGGAGAACGTGGCAAAAAAATACGGCCTTACGCGCGACGAGCAAGACGCTTTTTCACTCGAATCACACCGCCGCGCCGCAAACGCCATTGCAAAGGGTTGGTTTACCGATCAGATCCTGCCCATCGAAATCAAGGAGCGCAAGGCGACACGCGTGTTCAACACCGATGAGCACGTTCGAAGCGATGTTACCGAGGAAAATCTTGCCAAGCTGCGCGCCGTGTTCAAGAAAGACGGCACGGTGACCGCCGGCAACGCCTCCGGCATCAATGACGGCGCTGCTGCCATGGTGCTGATGGAGCGCAGTACTGCTGAAAAACGCGGCATTCAACCGCTGGCCAGGCTTGTTGCCTACGGACATGGCGGCGTCGAGCCGGAATTAATGGGGCTGGGCCCGATACCCGCAGTGAAAATGGCGATGGGCAAAGCCGGATTGAAAGTCGGCGACATGGATGTCATCGAATCCAATGAGGCATTCGCGGCACAGGCATGCGCCGTCGCCAAGGACCTGGGTTTCGATCCGGCGAAAACCAACCCGAACGGCGGCGCTGTTGCACTCGGGCATCCGGTTGGCGCCACCGGCTGCATCATCAGTGTCAAGGCGCTGTACGAACTGCAGCGAATTGGCGGCAAGTATGCGCTTGCCACCATGTGCATCGGAGGCGGCCAGGGGATTGCCGCAATTTACGAACGTATCGGCTAGCCTGCCGCCGGTGAGCGCGACGGCCATGCGCCGCTTCGCGCTCGCGGTCCGTTCGAATCGACGAATAGCACGGCACGAAGCGCGGCCAGGGGATCACGCAACCGAGCCACCGGCATTACCCTGCCCCTCGCGGATCCGTGCCAGCTCACTCAAGCACAGGCAGGTGAACGCAAGCGCCGAGAAAACCGGCGCGACCAGATTGATCAGCGGAATAAAGTAGAGCAGGCCCGTCGCCAGGCCGAGAACGAACAAGTCAGAAAAGCGCTCGGAGAATACGCGCTGCATCTCCTGCGCATCGGCGTGTTCGGCAAGAGCATCGTAACGGAACAGTCTTTGATTCAGGTAGGCCGACAGCGCCCAGGGAATCACCACTGCGAGCGGGCCGAGAAGCAGCCACAAGGGCAAGGTCGCGATCCACAGCAGTCCAAACGCGAAAATGGCGACCACGGCGTTGAAGATGCCGCCGATGAACGTGCCCCCGCTTCTTCGCTCCAGGCCCGGGAAGTCACGCCGCGACACATGCGCAACGAGCATTGGCATTGCGAAAACAGCCGAGATCAGCATCGCCGTTGCCATCGTCGCGGGAGCAATGAGCAACAGCAGGATCAACCCGGCGGCAAAGCCGGTGAAGCGGGAAACGTCCAACCTGGCCATCCAACCGTCACTACCGATGCCCAGCAGCAGCGATTCAATGCCGCTGGTCCAGCTGTCCCAGAACCACCAGGATATCCCCGCCCACAAGAGCAACGCAGCAACGGCGGGCAACAGCATCACCACCAGGATGGCTGGATGAAGCATGTTGCGCAACGCATCGCGGAGCGCCAGAAGCGCATGCCGATAAGCGCTCATCCGTGACCGTAATTTTCTAACTGATTGTTAAATATGACCATTATTTCCATGAACGCCCTCCCGAAGGCACCCAAAATAGTCTGCAACGGCTCTTGACAACGGGCTGCGTAGGGGTATAGTACGGCCCTGTTGGTGCACCGCACAAAAGTCGCGGTTGAGCCCATCACCGAATTCAGAAGTTGGCTTCAAGTTTAGTGGTTACTTCATTCATTTCAGGAGATTGTTATGCCGACCGTTATTGAGCAAATGACTGCAGCACAAAAGGAAAATATCAACACGACGGTTGCCCTCGCCGGCATCGCCGCTACCACCGCCGAAAAAGCCCTGGATCTGAACGTCGCCGCGATCAAGAGCGCGATGACCACTGCCACCGAGAACGGCAAGGCGCTTGCTGAAGCCAAAGACGTGCAGGGCATCACCGCCATGCAATCCCAGTTCGCCCAGCCGGCTTTCGAAGCGCTTGCCTCCTATCTGAAGGACAGCTACGAAATCATGTCGGAAGCGCAAAACGAGTTCGGCAAGATCGTCGAGTAAACGAGTTCGGCAAGATCGTCGAGTCCAAGATGACCGAGGTCAACAAGATTATCGTATCCGGCCTCGACCAGGCCGAAAAAAACGCTCCGGCCGGCTCTGACATGGCCGTCGCGGCGATGAAATCGGCCATTGCTGCCGCCAACCAGACCTATGATGCCCTGGCCAAGGCCGGAAAGCAGGTCCAGGAAGTTACCTCCGCCACGGTAAATACCACCGTACGCCAGGCCCCTTCCAAGAAAAAAGCCGCAGCCTGATCGGCGCAACACGTCAACACCCCGAAAGCCCCCGGATTTTCCGGGGGCTTTTTTGTGCCCGCCGCATTCGCGGCGACATTGCACGGCTGCGCCGATACATTGCCTGCGACCCGTCGCAGACGCGCACCAAGCGATTAGAATCAGGCCTGTGAGACATCAAATCCGAAAACGTCCACACCCCACGCATGTGTGCCCGGTTGCATATCCCGTGTCCTGCCGATGACCCGCCTTACTGAACGCCCCAGCTGGAAAGCCCTGAAAGCACATGCCGCGCGTCCCGACGCGACGGACATTATCGGCCTGTTCGAACGCGACCCGCAGCGCGCCGCGGCTTTCAGCATGGAGGCAGGCGGCCTGTTTCTCGACTTCTCCAAGAACCCGGTGTCCCGGGAAACGCTCGCACTGCTGCTGTCGCTGGCCGAACAGGCAAGCCTCGAGCAGCAGATACAGGCAATGTTCGAGGGACGCCGGGTCAATACCACTGAAAACCGGCCGGCATTGCATACCGCCTTGCGCAACCGGTCGCAACGCCCCGTACTGGTCGATGGCCGCGACGTCATGCCCGATGTCAGAGCGGTCCTCGAACGGGTGCGCGTTTTCTCTGAGGCAATTCGCAACGGTGAAGCGCGCGGTGCTGCCGGCAAGCCCTTTACCGACGTGGTCAATATCGGCATTGGCGGCTCCGATCTTGGGCCGCTGACCGTATGCGAAGCATTGCGGCCTTTTGCCCGAAGCGGCCCGCGCGTCCACTTCGTGTCGAACGTCGATGGCGCGCATCTGGCAGCAACCCTGGCCGACCTGGAAGCGGAGACGACACTTTTCATCGTTTCATCCAAGACGTTTACGACGCAGGAGACGATGACAAATGCCCGATCTGCCCGTAAGTGGCTACTCACCAATTTAGCTGGCAGCTACGCACAGGATGATGTCCTTGGCCGCCATTTTGCGGCCGCCTCGACCAACCTGGAGGAAACCGGCAGGTTCGGCATCAAGCCGGAACAGGTATTCGGCTTCTGGGACTGGGTTGGCGGCCGCTACTCGCTTTGGTCGGCCATTGGCTTACCGATCGCGCTGGCGGTCGGATTCGAACGGTTCGAGCAGTTGCTGGCGGGCGCCCACACCATCGATGAGCATTTCCGCACGGCACCCCCGGAAAAGAACATGCCGATCCTGCTGGCGCTGATCGGGATCTGGCATTCGAACTTCCTCGCCGCACCCTCGTATGCCGTGCTTCCATATGCGCAGGATCTGGCCTGGCTGCCAATGCACCTTCAGCAACTCGACATGGAAAGCAACGGCAAACGAATCGACCGTGCCGGCGCTCCGGTCGACTATGCCACGGGACCCGTTATCTGGGGAGCGCCGGGCACCAATGGCCAGCATGCTTTTTTTCAGCATCTTCACCAGGGAACCCGCGTCACCCCCTGCGATTTCATCCTCGCCGCGAGGAGCGAATGGGACATGCCGGGGCATCACGACATCCTCCTGGCAAACGGCATTGCGCAGTCAGAGGCGCTCCTGCGCGGACGCAGCCCCGAGGAAGTCCTTGACGAAATCGGCGCTCAGGCAGGCGACGACAAGGAAACCCGCAGGCTCGCAGTGCACCGGAGTTTCCCCGGGAATCGCCCGAGTAATACTATTGTTGTCGATCGCCTTGACGCGAGCGCGGTCGGCGCGCTGATTGCGCTGTACGAACACAAGGTATTCGTGCAGGGGGCAATCTGGAATATCAACTCATTCGATCAGTGGGGTGTCGAGCTTGGCAAAGGCCTCGCCAAAGACGTGTTGAACGACCTGCACGAGGGCAAGGCCGCCGCCGGCCATGATCCCTCTACCAGCGCGCTGATAGAGCGAATCTGCACATTGAGGGACAAACAATGAATGAAGACAATTTCAACATGAGCATCCGCAAGTTTCTGAAAATGACCGGCGTAGGTTCGCAACGCGAGATCGAGCAGGCGGTCGCAAAGGCGCTTGCCGAAGGCAAACTCGAAGGCATCGGGAAACTGCCGGTGTCGATGAAGCTCACCATCCCCTCTCTCGATCTGGACGTGAGTTTTGACGGCGACATCACGCTGGAATGATCGCCCGGAAACTTGCTGGAACCGGGGAGCCTGACACCGGCGGGGCATTTGCGCCGCTGCGCAACAGCGGGCCATGCCGACAGTTCGGGCTACGGGTTTCAATTCTCCCGGCAGACCGAACCGGCGAGGCCATGTTCAGACCCGTATGAAGTTCGCCCGGTAGGCTCGAGAGCAGGCATCCAGCGCGCCAGGAAACGCCGGTCCTGGCAAATGGAGTTGCCACACATAGGCGATGTATTGGACGGCACGTGCTGTTGCAGAAACTCCAGCATCTGCACTTCCACCTGCGCTTCGTCCAGAGAGGAACTCTTGACCTTCTCGACGAGGCCGCTGCGCGCGTGCGTTGACTTGTTCCACTGGTCCATCCCGTCGAGGATTTCGGCACTTTGATGCACCACCAGGACCGGCGATTCAGCAACCGTTTGCAACTGCGAGTCCGTAATCACGACCGCAACCTCGATGATGCGGTCGCCGTCCGGATTCAACCCGGTCATCTCCATGTCAAGCCAGATCAGATTGTTAGCGTCTTGTGCCATAATGATTTGAAGTTTTGAAAAGCATTTTCCGTTGAATTTTCATTGGGATATTCTGTCATATCCAGCACCAGCACCCAATCAGAAACGATAGTCATGAATACCTTCTCCATCCTGTTCCTCATCGCTGTCTCGGTTGCAGCGTTGACCCGGCTCTGGCTGGCATTCCGCCACGTCAGGTACGTTAGCGCACATCGTGCCAGCGTGCCCGCAGCGTTTGCGGCGGATGTCGCGCTCGATGCACACCAGAAGGCCGCCGATTACACAGTAGCCAAGTCGCGGTTCTCAATGGCAGGCATCATTTTCAATGCCGTTGTATTGCTGGCGCTGACTTTCGGCGGCATCCTGCAGGGACTGTACGACGTCACCGGTAATTTCCTGGACAATGAACTCGGCCGCGGCCTGCTGTTCTTCGCCTTGTTCAGCCTGCTGATGACCCTCATCGACGTGCCGTTTGATATATACCGTACGTTTGTGGTCGAAGAAAAATTCGGTTTCAACAAGATGACGCCGACCCTGTTCGTCAAGGATCTCTTCGTCGGCCTTGCGGTGTCCGCAGTGCTGGGATTGCCTTTCCTCGCCATCCTGCTGTGGCTGATGGGCACCGCTGGAGAACACTGGTGGCTGTATGCGTGGATTGCGGGAATCGCCTTCTGGCTTTTCGTCCAGTTTATTTCGCCCACCGTCATCGCGCCGTTGTTCAACAAGTTCTCGCCGCTCGAGAACCCGGAACTCAAGCAGCGCATCGAAAGCCTGCTAAAACGCTGTGGCTTCCAGTCCAAGGGGCTTTTCGTGATGGACGGCAGCAAGCGCAGCAGTCACGGCAATGCCTACTTCACCGGTTTCGGCAAATCAAAGCGAATCGTGTTTTTCGACACCCTGGTGGAGCGCCATGACGGTCCCGAGGTCGAAGCCGTGCTGGCCCACGAACTCGGCCATTTCAAGCTGCACCACGTGCTGAAACTCACAGCCATGTTTGCGGTGCTCGGTTTCGTTTTCTTCTGGCTGCTCGGACTGGCGCAGGATACTGCCTGGCTGTTCACCGGGCTGAATGTCGCGTACCCGGCCCCGGATGCACTGGTTCTGACGGTTTTCTATCTGGCGCTGCCCCCTTTCCTGTTTTTCGTGCGGCCGTTGCTGGCAGCCTACCTGCGCAAGAACGAATTTGAAGCAGATGCCTACGCCGCCGAGTACGCGCCTGCCAGTGACCTGGTGCGTGCACTGGTGAAGCTGTACAAGGACAACGCCTCGACGCTGACGCCTGATCCCCTGCATTCGGCTTTCTACGACTCCCATCCTCCGGCGGCATTACGTATCGCCCGCCTGGAACAACTCTCAAAGGCCTGACAACCTCCGACAGGTGACCCGACATGAACACAACTGCACAAGACCTCGTTCGCAAGAAATGCAAGCCGTGTGAAGGTGGCGTCGACCCAATGACGGACGTTCAGATCGGCCACATGCTCAAGGGCGTTCAGGGCTGGGAATATCAGGGTGGCATGATACGCAAGACTTACAGCTTCAAGGACTACTACCAGACCATGGCCTTCGTCAACGCCACAGCCTGGGTCTCACACCGGGAAGATCACCATCCGGACATCACCGTGGGATACAACAAATGCGACGTCGCGTACATGACCCACGCCATCAACGGCATTAGTGAAAACGATTTCATCTGCGCGGCGAAACTCGACGCGCTTTTCGACATCTAGTCGAAAGGCTTGCGTAGCAAGCGGATGTAATCGTTTCAGTGCAGGCTAACCTGCGGCCAACCGGATCAGACCTCGCCCGGCGGCTGATTCCCTTTGCCAGTGTCTGCCGTTTCGAGACGAAGCCTCGGCAGGGACTGTGGATGATTGCGCTGCAGATAGCCGATGAGGCGTTCGCGAACCTCGCAGCGCAATTCCCACGCATCGGGTGAATTACCGGCACTCATCAGCAAGCGAATTTGCATGGCCTTGTCAGTGCAATCGGTGACGTGAACAACCTCAACCTTTCCGTCCCAGTATTTCGACTCGCGCAGGGCGCGGGAAAACTCCGCGCGGACCTCATCCAGCGGGACACTGTAATCCATGTACAGCATCACCGAACCGAGGATATCCGCGGTGGTTCGCGTCCAGTTCTGGAACGGTTTTTCAATGAAATACGAAATGGGAAGTATCAGGCGGCGCAGGTCCCAGACGCGGATGACGACATAGGTCATATGAATTTCTTCGACCCAGCCCCATTCACCCTCGACGACTACCGCATCCTCGAGACGGATCGGTTGTGTAAGAGCGATCTGGATCCCGGCGATGAGGTTGCTGAGAGCCGGCCGCGCCGCGAGTCCGAGGGCCAGCCCGGCAATACCGGCGGATGCGAAGATGCTCACGCCGATATGCCGTATGCTCGGAATCGACATCAACACACCGGCGATGGTCGCAACATAAACCACGAACACCATCACGCGACCGAGCACGCGGATCTGTGTCTGCATCTGACGCGCTGCAAGATTGTCGCTGTGGTCAATGCTGTAGACAGTGACGAAATAGTCGACGAAGCCGCGCACGACGCGTATCGCGAGCCAGCCTGCCGAGATGATTACGAGTACTGTGAGCACATACGGCAATTTCGCGCCGAGACCGGTTGAATCATCAATCCCCGACAGAACCGCGGACATCGCCAGAAGCGGGAAAAGCAGACGCAATGGAGCGGCACAGCGCGCAGCGATAGCCGCCACGAGACCGGCCTTCCCCAGCCGCGACACGCGCCGCATCAGGAACAACGTCGCCATCGCCAACAACAGGCCAAGCAATGCCGAGAGGGCCAGGGCAAAGACGGTCTGGAAGCTCAAACCGATATATTCAAGAATAGGGGCAATTTCAGCAGGCATGAACTGGTCCCAACCGAGGATTCGCACAACCGGATGGTCGCGTCAATCGAGCCGGTCAGACCCATTGCGCCGGCGACCGTACCTTGCATTTTACGTGAACCGGGAACGCGTCTCGCGCCCGGGAAGACCCGACGCAAACCTGGACTGACATCATTCTCCATCACCATGGCGCATGCATTACCATGCGGACTGGATGCGTGGCGCCGAATCAGCGAGTGGTCGTGACGAAAATGATGGTTATGCCGGACGAAGCAACAGCGTGAATCAGGGAAACAGGAAAGCACTCCTCGAGGACGGTTTAATCGTTGCCGCTCATGGCCGCCATTACGCAGTGGAGCTGTCGAACGCGGAGCTGCTCCATTGCTACCCGCGCGGCCGGCGAAACGTTTATGCATGCGGTGACGTTGTCGAAATCGAGCGCTCGGGGGACAGGCAGGGGACGATAAATTCAGTTCATCCCCGCAGCTCCCTGTTGTACCGCTCTGATCGCCATCGGCAAAAGATCATTGCCGCGAATGTCACGCTGGCGGTCTTCGTGGTCGCCGCCCGGCCGGCGTTTAACGAAGACCTGCTGATGCGATGCCTGATCGCCTGTGAACAGCAGAAAATAACGGCAGTCATCGTTTTGAACAAGACGGACCTTGTCGAAGAAAGTGCGAGAGCGGCCACCCAGCTCGCCCTTTACGGCGAGCTTGGATACACGCTAGTGCCGCTGAGCGCGAAGAAGGATATCTCTCCGCTCGAATACGTCCTCCGAAACCATCGCAGTGTGGTCGTTGGCCAGTCCGGCATGGGGAAATCAACGATCGTCAATGCACTGATCCCGCAAGCGGGGGCGCGTACCGCGGAGATATCACAGGCACTTGATTCGGGAAAGCACACGACGACGAGCGCACAGCTCTACCATCTGGATGCAGAGTCCAGCATCATCGATTCGCCCGGATTGCAGACCTTCGGTCTGATGCACCTGTCTCAGTCCGAGCTCGTTGAGTCCTTCCGGGAGTTCAAGCCTTTTGTCGGCCATTGCCGCTTTGATGATTGCCGTCACACCGTCGAGCCCGGCTGCGCCGTGATCGCCGCTGTAGGCCGCGATGAAATTGACCCGCGCCGCTGGAATGCTTACACGTCGTTGGCCGCCGATCTGGAAACGAAGCCGCCTGCCTGGGCATGATGATCGCCCGGCGGCAGTGCCATTAGCCCGTGACTGTGCAGGGCGTCACGACGCACGGCCGGTCAGTGCCAGGCCTCCGTGAGTCTCGACTGGATCAGCGGTCGATACCGCTGTGAAAACGGTCCCGACCGGTCTGCGCCGTAGAGAGCGAACCGCGATGCACTTCAGTCCCGCGCACCGCGACTCAGCCGATCCATAGCGCCAGCGTAACCAGCGCGATCAGGAACAGCCAGATCAGCACTGAACGCCATGCCAGATTCATTCCGGCGGCCATGTGATTGACGTCCGCCTCGTCACCGAGGCCGAGTTCCGGCCGGAAGACAACGGTTCCGTCCTGGTGTATCGCATTACCCAGGCGCACGCCAAGCGCACCGGCACCGGCGGCCAGAACGGCGCCCTGCCCGGCATCGCCCCACGCGTTCGACTGGGTGCGCCAACAATACAGCGCATCTTCGAAATTTCCGACAATCGCAAAGGTGATCGCGGTGAGTCTCGCCGGAACCCAGTCGAGCACTTCAAACGCCTTGCGGGCAAATCCGCCGAATTCGATGTAATCCTCCCCGCCGCGCACGCCCCACCCGTCAACCAGCATCGCCGACAGGAAATACAGCAAGGCACCGGTGGGACCGGGCAACACGACAAACCAGAACATCACGCCGAATACGTGACGATGCACGTCGACAAGGCCATTTTCGATCGCAAGTTTCGCAATTTCTCCCGAATTAAGCTCGTCGGCCGATTGATTACGCCAGCCCGCGAGCGCCTGCCTTGCGGCATCGGTGTCTTCATTACGAAGCGCATCCAGTATCTCGTTGAAGCTGCCGGCGAACTGCCGGAAGCCGATCAGGAAATACAGAACCGCAACATTGAAAGCCAGCGACAACACATTGCTCGCCTCGTCCAGAAGGAGATGCACCAAAAAGACACCGAGCACCCAGGGCAACACTGCGACCAGCCAGGCGAACACGCCCTGACGCCGTTCCCCGGCGTTGAACTGCCCCGCCACATTATTCGTGTAACCAGCCAGCAACGAATGCACCGGGTTCACTCGCGGCAGTGGCCGTAGTTGCTCGATCAGGAACGCGAAAACAAGGGATATGAGAGTCATGATCTATCCGGTCCCGGCGAAAGTAACCTTGCCATGGCGGGCAGAGCCCTGGAGAAACCTTGCAAGAACGATAGTCACGGCTTGCTATAAAGGCGCCACAATGTGGACGCTCTCGCGGCTGACATTAAGGAACGGTGCGTTGAGCAAGTGACGGTCGTTCAGATCGCGGACCTCTGCATCGGTGACGGCGATGAAATCCTTCGCCTCGACCATATAGTCAGTCACCCTCGCCCCGGGCACAAGACTGATGAAGCCCTTGACGCGATACGTCCCGGTAAGAATCATCACCTTGGTCCGATTTGTTTGGTTTTCCACTTGATCAACTCCCCAGAAAAAAATCACCAGACCCGTGCCGCACATCCAGGCACATTCGCTAGCGGCTCACCTGGCCCGCTTCAATACCGACGCTGACGTCCCGCGAGGGGGAGTCCGCTACCGGTCAATGATCAAGCCGGGCAACCCCTGCCCCACCCATAACCGGTCACACCGGATGGCTGCCGGCGATATCACGCGTGCCGGACTTGCACAAGCATAAGGATACCAGTCGCAAGCGGCATGCGCAGGTTGTACCCACTGCCCCGAAAAGGATCGAACATAAAGATCCGGCAATACCGGTCGCCTCGCGGCGCTGGCTGTCTTCCGGCGCGACCGCCAAATGCCAGCATCTGTAGCTGCAAGGCAAGGCGGCTGGCGCGCGCGGATACGCGAGGCATTACGGCAGAGGACCGCATCTGGGAGAATGACAGATGGCTGCCATGCCTGTTTCGCACAGCCGCACCGCACCCCCGAATCGATTCATCAATATGAAGCAGACCTCGAAAGGAACCGATCAGGACATGAGCTACCAGCATTTACTACTCGACATCAGCGACCGGGTCGCAACCGTTACCATCAATCGGCCGGACAAAGGCAATGCGCTTGCGCCTGATGTACTGCTCGAAGTCACCGCCATGTTCACTGAATTGGGGACACGGGAGGACGTCAACGTCATCGTATTCACAGGCGGCGAAAGGTATTTTTCGGCGGGCTTCGATCTTGGCGAGATCCGCAAACTGGAAAAAGTGTCCAACGAAGCCTATACCGAGCTGTTTCACCGCGCCTACCGGGCGGTTCTCTTCTGCCAGCAGCCGGTGATATGCGCTGTAGGAGGCGCCGCGATCGCCGGCGGATTCGATCTGACCATGATGTGTGATATCCGCTATGCCTCCAGTCGTGCCAAATTCGGCCAGCGCGAAATCGTACTGTCATTGACGCCGATCATGGACCCGCTGTGGCGCATCATCGGAATGGGGCGTGCAAAGGAAGTCGCCCTCACCGGCCGGATATACGATGCGGCGGAAGCCGAACGCATGGGTTACGTCAGCAAGGTCTTCCCCGAGGGTGAACTCTTGTCCTCGGTCGCGTCCATCGCCAGAGAAATGGCCGGTTATGACCGTGGATGCCTCGCCGAAACCAAGCGCCTGTCGAATACGGTATTGAACCACGACCTGGACAGCGCAATGCGCGTACAGGAGTGGCTGTTCCGGACCTACATTGGCTCGGAAGACAATCATCAGCGCATCGACGCACTGCAAGAACAACTCGCCGAGGCCCGCAAGCGGCGCAAGTGAGGTTCAGCCACCCCGTCGTTGAACAAAGGGCGAAGGCTCCCCCGCTCCGGACGGGCGGGCCCACTCTGCGTGTCTCACGGCAGGGACCGGATACGCTGTCGCGCCCGCCCCGGCCTGGCCCGTAGCGCCGCACTTCATGCGCCATGTAATGCATTTCCGGGCTGCATCGACAGACGCGTCGACGCAGCCCCGGCCCTCGTCTGCGCCCTGCTTCGGCATTTGATGTCGATGGCGTCGCGGCACCACAGGTCACGTGCGGTCCGCGCCATGCACGCCTCCCCCGGCGAAATCAGGACACGCCCCGGAAACCGTGTGCAGGATGCCATCGCCGCGACCGGAGGAACTCCCGCGCCGAGCGTATGCAAACTGCTGGCTTCGTTCGACGACTGCGGCATCGGCGATACCGTGGACATATACGTTCTTCGCAATCGCGGGCTCGTCAGCGCAGCGGTAGATCCCGGGTCCGGAAAACGACAGGGGCAAGTTCGTACCGTTTGCCGTGGCGCGCCATCAAAGCCGCCTGCCAGGGCCGAACACGCCGGCTCGAGGCAGAAGCTCTCCGTCCGCCGGCTTCATATCGGTATATGATTGGCAGCTGTTGGTATTCCGGTATTTTTCCGAAAGAATGCGGGAGCATGCGGTATGAGAGCACGATTCCTGGGCCTGTTTGCATTGCTTTTGGCCTGCTCGCTGGGAACGGCAACAGGACACGCCGCCGAGCCAGACGAGAACGCAAACTGGTTGCAACTGAAACCCTTGCTGTTCGGCGAGCGTCCCATTCAAGGGCACGCGACCGACGTGCTGCAACTGTACGTCAGCCAGCGCGCGGACGACGCTGCTGTGGTACCGGTGATGGTACGCACCTATATCAACCAGAAACCGGATCGTTACATCAAACATATCTACGTGATCATCGACGAAAACCCGTCGCCGTTTGGTGTCAAGTTCACGATGACACCCCAAAGCGGCCGCGCCGATATCGAAACCCGCGTGCGTATGGAAAGCTCGTCACCGATTCGCGCGATTGCCGAGATGAATGACGGCTCGCTGTGGATGGACAGCGCCATGGTATTTGGCGCGGGCGGCTGCTCGGCACCCATATCGGGTGGCCCGGTAGATCCCTCGCTTGGCAAGATGCGCCTGAGCATGGATAACATGCTCAGTAAAGCGGGCGAACCGGTTCCCGCCCAATTGATGATCAAGCACCCGCAAATTACCGGCATGTCGACCAATGTCATTCTCGAACCGCACTTCGTGCGGCAGGTGAATGTCTACTACTCCGACCAGCTCGTCATGTCGGCGGACGTCGATTTCACGATCAGCGAGAATCCGGTGTTTCGCTTCTACTTTCTGCCCGATGGCGACGGGGAATTGCGCGCCGAGGTCGTCGACTCGAGTGAGTTGCGTTTCGAGCAGCGCATCGCTGTCACGACGGTCAAATAAGGCCGGTCAGCTTCTGTAACAACCGCGCTCGACTTCGTCGAGCAGCGATGGTGCTGATGGTGACCAGCCGAGTTCCTGGCGCGCACGTACCGCGCGCACCCGGCTGTTGGAACCCATGGTGTAACGCGCTCCGCCCTCGCCCCACTCGGCAACGGCTTCTTCAACGCTCATGCTCTGCGTGCGCCCCCCATAGCCCAGCATTCGGCTCACT
>Ga0111144_1028_pt1 | contig 13559 bp, 13 predicted proteins | sample DeeMarSeWOR28_12_FD_80235 | JGI IMG/M metagenome (GOLD analysis project Ga0111144, IMG submission 80235) | Betaproteobacteria bacterium SG8_40
AGGCAGTCGGCACGGCATCACTCCTGCCAGCCGGTGAAGTGGCAGGGCAAGACCGCCCAGGCTGCGCAAACGCTGATGTTCGTCAAAGTGCCGCGACGTGCGCCGGCGGTATAGTAAGTGGCACAGTACCTGGACCCCGGGGTACGCCATGACCGCCGGGCCCCCGGCGCCCGAATAACCGGCGATCCGGGAAATACGCAAGCCAGAAGGAGTTCGTCATGTTCAGCAATCCCTACCTGATACGCCACGCTCTCGTCGCAATCGTGATTGCGGGACTGGCCCCGGTCGCGGCCGCACAGCCGAACGATCCCGTCATTGTCGACACGGCCTTCGTCAAGGAGGCGAAGAGCCGCGGCGCGCTGATATGGGACGTGCGCAGCCAGAACGTCTACCTGCGCGGCCACATTCCCGGCGCCGTCAACATCGACAGCATCTCCGATGTGTTGCGCGATCCTCGCACCGAGGACTACATCGCGATCAGCGAGATCGAGCGGATCCTTGGCGAAGCCGGCATCGACGCGTCACGCGAAATGGTGCTCTACGGCAGCAAAGCACACCCGGATGCCTACTTCGGTTACATCACCATGCGCTACCTCGGCGCCGCCAAAGTCGCCGTGTACCACGGCGGCATTGACGACTGGAAGGACGGCGGCAATGCCGTCGACACCGACCTGGTAAAGCTGCCGCCCACGACGTTTACCGCGAATCCCGACGACAGCCTGCTCGCCACCACCCGGGAAGTCATCCGCAAGATCGGCGACCCATCGGTGCAGATCGTCGATGCGCGCAGCGTCAGCGAATTCACCGGGGAAGACATCCGGGCATTGCGCGGCGGCCACGTGCCGGGCGCAGTCAACATTCCTTACGAGGAAAACTGGATCGATCCGGATACACCGCGGAAGCTGGCCCGCAAGCAGGTTGACAACAAGGACGGCATGAATCTCAAACCGCGCGAATCGTTGCAGGCAATGTATGCGCAACTCGACCCGAACAAGGAGACCATCGTCTATTGCCAGAGCGGCTCACGCGCTTCGGTGCTGGCAGTGGTGCTGCAGGAACTGGGCTTCGGCAAGGTCAGGGTCTATGACTCGTCCTGGCTGGGCTACGGGAATACCTTCGACGCTCCGGCTGAAGACGTTACCTACTTCAACGTCGGGCGCGTCAATCGCATGATTCGTTCGCTGCAGAACCAGATCGACTTGCTCGAGGGAGAAATCGAAGCGCTCAAGGCGCGTAAGGAGTAAACGGAGTCGCGCGGAAGTCGCCGGCCGCGAAACACAAGCCGGCGACGCAACAGCCCGGGCCGGCGGACGGTCGCGCGAAATCAGATCCGGGAACGGCCGTGAAGGGCACGCGCTGCCACAATCCGCTGTCCGGCTTCGCAACAACCGGGAGCGAACTGCGACATCGCCGCGCGTCCTTTGCCACTGCCCGCTGCGGCTTGGCGACTGCGAAACCCGGTAGAATCGAGGCTTACCGCACCACTGATTCTTCACGATTTTTTCCATGCTCTCGTTCCAGAACATCATCCTCGCGCTTCAGCAGTATTGGGGCGAAAAAGGCTGCGCCATCCTGCAACCCTATGACATGGAGGTCGGCGCCGGCACCTTTCACACTGCGACCTTCCTGCGTGCGCTAGGCCCCGAACCATGGCGGGCAGCCTACGTTCAACCGTCGCGGCGCCCCAAGGACGGCCGGTACGGCGACAACCCCAACCGGCTGCAGCACTACTACCAGTATCAGGTCGTGTTGAAGCCTTCGCCCGCTGACATCCTCGATTTGTATCTGGGCTCCCTCGTTGCCATCGGCATCGACCCCACGCAGCACGACGTGCGCTTCGTCGAAGACGATTGGGAATCCCCCACGCTCGGGGCCTGGGGCCTGGGATGGGAAGTCTGGCTCAACGGCATGGAAGTCACCCAGTTCACCTACTTTCAGGAAGTCGGCGGCATCGCCTGCAAGCCGGTCACGGGCGAGATCACCTACGGCCTGGAGCGCCTGGCAATGTACCTGCAGGGCAAGGAAAGCGTGTTCGATCTCGAGTGGGCACCGGGCACGACCTACCGGGACGTCTACCATCAGAACGAAGTGGAGCAATCGACTTATAACTTCGAACTCGCCAACACGGAGGTACTGTTCCAGCATTTCGTGCAGTTCGAGGCCGAAGCCAGGCGGCTGTTCGAAGCCAGGCTCGCCTTGCCTGGCTACGAAATGGTGATGAAGTGCTCGCATACCTTCAACCTGCTCGATGCACGCGGCGCAATTTCCGTTACCGAACGCGCCGCCTACATCGGGCGCGTCCGCGCACTGGCCCGGCTCGCCGCGCAAACCTATTACGCCTCGCGGCGCGACCGCGGCTTCGAGCGCGCCGACGATGCCGCGATCAATGCGTTCGTGGCCGCCGACGAGTTGCCGGACGTGCTGGCGAAGCGGCAATCCGCTGCCGGCGCGTCGGGAGTATCGCAATGAGCGAGACGCTGCTGGTGGAGTTGATCACCGAAGAACTGCCGCCCAAGGCGCTGCGCCGGCTGGGAGAGGCATTCGCGAACGGCTTGAGTGAAGAACTCGCCCGGGCAGATCTGCTCGAATCGGGCAGCGAAACGAGCTGGTTTGCGACGCCGCGCCGGCTCGCGGCGCGCATCAGCCTGGTGCGGGACCAGTCGCCGGACAAGGCATTCGAAGAGAAACTCGTCCCGGCGAAAGTCGGCCTCGACAAGGATGGCAAGCCGGCACCGGCGCTGATCAAGCGCCTGGCCGCGCTCGGGCGCGACGAGACCGCAGTGCCGTCGATCGTTACGCGCAACGACGGCAAGATCGACATGCTCTACCTGCCGTCAGTCGCTTCCGGCCGGTCGATACGCGACGCACTGCAAACGGCTCTGGAACAAACCGTCGATCGCCTGCCGATTCCCAAGGTCATGACCTACCAGATCGATGGCGGACTGGAGAGCGTCAAGTTCGTCCGACCCGCGCACGGCCTGGTGGCACTGTGGGGCAACGAAGTGCTTCCGGTAACACTGCTCGGACTCACCGCGGAGCGCATCACGCACGGCCATCGCTTTCTCGGCGAGAAGCGAATCCGGCTCGCTCATGCAGACGACTATGAATCCGCACTGCTTGAAAAAGGCAAAGTGGTCGCCGGTTTCGAGGCGCGGCGCAGCGTGATCGAGAATCAGCTCAAGCACAAGGCGGACGAGCTCGGCTGCGCGCTCGACTACGACGATGAACTGCTTGACGAGGTGACCGCACTGGTCGAATGGCCGGTTGTCTATGCCGCCGACTTCGACCGCGAGTTTCTGGAAGTCCCGCAAGAGTGTCTGATTCTGACCATGCGAACCAACCAGAAGTACTTTCCGTTGTTCGACGCGCAGGGCAAGCTGACCGGGCAGTTCCTGCTGGTGAGCAACATGGAAGTGGCGGATCCGGCGAACATCATCGACGGCAACCGCCGCGTGGTGCGGCCGCGGCTGGCGGACGCGCGTTTTTTCTACGACACCGACCGTAAGGCGAAACTGGAAACGCTGATAGCGAAACTCGGTAATGTCGTGTACCACAACCGGCTGGGCACCCAGCTGGAGAGGGTGCAGCGCATCCGGAAACTCGCCGGATCGATCGCCGAACGGCTGAACAGCAAGGTCGAACTCGCCGAGCGCGCCGCCTGGTTGTGCAAGGCCGATCTGATGTCGGAAATGGTTGGTGAGTTTCCGGAGCTCCAGGGCGTGATGGGACGCTACTACGCCTTGCACGATGGCGAAGACAAAGAGGTTGCCGATGCCATTGAACAGCATTACCGGCCCCGCTTCGCCAATGACTCGGTGCCTGCCGACAATGTTGCCGCCTCGGTCGCGCTGGCCGACAAGATCGACACGCTGATCGGCATTTTCGGCATCGGACTGGTGCCCACCGGCGAAAAGGATCCGTTTGCGCTGCGTCGCCACGCCCTGGGCGTGCTGCGCATCCTCATCGAGAAACAGTTGCCTCTCGACCTGTTGCAGTTGCTCGAACTGTCACATTCCGGATTCCCGAAAGAAATGCTTGCCGACAGCGTCGCTGCCGACGTGCATGGCTTCATGCTGGAAAGGCTGCGCGGTTACCTGCGCGATCAGGATTTCTCGGCCGACGAAATCGAGTCGGTGCTCAGCCAGTCGCCAACACGGATAGACCTGGTGGTGCCGCGCATGGCGGCGGTGCGGGAATTTCGCCGGCTTCCGGAAGCCGAAAGCCTGGCGGCAGCCAACAAACGCATCCGCAACATCCTCAAGAAAACCGAAGGCGTCGCCGCCGCCCCGGAACTTGCGCTGTTACAGGAACCGGCGGAGAAGAACCTGTTTGCAACCGTCAACAAGCTGCTGCCGCAAGTCACCTCGCTGGTCGAAGCAGATGACTATGCCGATGCGTTGAAGCTGCTTGCCGGGGTACGGGCCGAGGTCGACACTTTCTTCGACGAAGTCATGGTAATGACCGACGAACCGATGACGCGCAACAACCGGCTGGCCTTGCTGGCACAGCTGGAGCAACTCATGAACCGGGTGGCGGACATATCCAAGCTAGCGGCATGACGATTTCGACAGACAACTACAAACGACTTCGCCACAAAGGCGCAAAGACACAAAGGATTACCAATACTTCAAACGCTTTTCTTTGTGCTGCTTGGTGGTCTTTGTGCCTTTGTGGTGAAGATTTCAGTCACTAGATGTTGCGAGTAACCGGCTTTGACTGTTCAGGCGTTGGCGATTAATGTTTACTGAAGTTTTGACGGAATCGACTTCATCATGAAGCTGGTCATCCTCGATCGCGACGGCGTCATCAACGTCGACAGTGCGAAATTCATCAAGAGCCCGTCCGAGTGGAAGCCGATTCCCGGCAGCCTCGAGGCAATCGCAAGGCTCAATCATATGGGCTATCGCGTTGTCATCGCGTCCAATCAGTCGGGTGTCGGCCGCGGGCTGTTCGACATGGGCACGCTCAACGCCATCACTGAAAAGATGTATCGGGCCCTGGCACATGTCGGCGGCAGAATCGACGCGTTGTTCTACTGTCCGCATGCCGCCGATTCGAACTGCGACTGCCGCAAACCCAAGCCGGGCATGCTGATCGACATCGGCCAGCGCTTCAATGTCGACCTGACCGGCGTGCCGTCGGTTGGCGACGCGCTGCGGGACTTGCAGGCGGCAGCCACCGTGGGCGCGCAACCGATACTGGTGCTGACCGGCAAGGGCAAGCAGACCAAAGCCGCCGGCGACCTGCCCGCCAATACGCTGGTTTTTGAGGACCTCGCCGAAGCCGTGCGCCACATTACCGCCGAATCATGATCGTCGCACTGCTGCGCTCAGTTTTGTTCGAGTGCGTGCGGTTTCCACTCACGGTCACATTCTCGTTCATCGCGCTGCTGACGTTCCCGTTCAAGCCGCTGACGCGCTACCGGGTCATCACACGATGGTCTTATCTGATCATGTTGTCGGTGTCGGCAATTTGCGGAGTCCGCTACCGCATCATCGGCTCCGATAACCTGCCCTCCGAACCGTCCATCATTCTTTCCAAGCATCAGTCGGCCTGGGAAACGCTCGCCTACCAGCAGATATTCCCCCCCCAGGTCTGGGTTCTCAAGAAAAGCCTGCTCAAGATTCCTTTTTTCGGTTGGGGACTGGCAATGATGAGCCCCATCGCGATTGATCGCAGTGCCGGGGTGCGCGCTCTGCGTCAGACGCTCGAACAGGGCCGCGAGCGTCTGGCGGCAGGCTGGTGGATCGTGATGTTCCCCGAGGGCACGCGCATTCCACCAGGGCAGCGCGGACGCTATCATGTCGGCGGCGCCTGGATTGCCGCGCAAATGGGAGCGAAAATCGTCCCGGTCGCGCACAACGCCGGCACCGTGTGGGGCCGCGACGCATTTATCAAGTATCCGGGCACGATTACCGTAAGTATCGGCCCCGCCCTGGACGCAACCGGCCGAAAGCCGGAACAATTGATCAAAGAGGTCGAACACTGGGTCGAACAGGAAGTCGAAAGACTGGGCAGCGCGCGCCACTTATAGCCGACCTCTTTCCGGTTGACGTGGTTGCGCACCCGCAAACTGCCTGCCTTGGCGAGCGTCAGGTCGATTTCGTCCTCAAGCGCAGCCGGCGGCGGCGCAGTATCGCCTTCAGCGTAGACGGCAATGGTCTTGTCGTATCCGTGCCGTGGAACGCGTCAGATACACGCATCCGCCGCTCGATTGCCGGCGCCGCCGACTGGATTCTGAAAAAACTCGATGAATGGTCCGGTCACGAGACGCGGGAGCAGTGCTGGTCGGATGGCGAACAGCTTGCATTTCTCGGCCGCGACCTGACCCTGAAGGTTGTCGAGGATGCCGTGCTGTTGCCGCCGGTGCTCCGCGATCAGTGGTGCCTGCAAGTTACCGTTGCCGACGCCGCCAGCGAAACGCGAATCCGCGAAGCCGCTATCGGCTGGTATCGGCGGCACGCCGCGCGCAACTTCAGCGAACGCATTGCCCGCTATGCAGCCGCGATGCAACTGCCTGCGCCGAGGATGTTTCTGTCCAATGCGCGCACGCAGTGGGGAAGCTGCAATTCGAAACGCCAGGTGCGATTGAACTGGCGCCTGGTGCAGGCGCCGCAGGAAGTGGTTGACTACGTCGTGGTTCACGAGCTGGCGCACCTGGTGGAAATGAACCATTCGAAAAGGTTCTGGCAGATCGTCGAACGCCACTTCCCGGACCACCTTGCGGCACGAGAACACCTGAACGAACGAGGCCACTGGTACCTCGATATCTGATGCCGGCAAGCTGCTTGACGATCATCAAATTGAAGGCGCCGGTTTCAAAGCGCGGTGCAAGCCGCCGTCCGTATTGCTTTCTTCCGCTGCCCGGTGCCGCTGACGCCTTGACGAACGCAGTCAGGGACCGGCTTTCAGCAGCAAGGCGGGAGCACAAACGCACGTGCTACACTCGGCGGCCCCGCGCGAAGCACACACAAACATGCGCCACACGATACTGATACTGATTCTGGCCCTTCTGACCGGCTGCGGCTCCAAGGGCGCGCTCTATTTGCCCGCGGCGGAAGCGGAAGCGGCGCCCGCGCAGCCGCCATCGATTGACGAGGGTGTCAGACTCGACACCGGCGACGAAGACCTCGAACCCGAGGTCGGTGACAAGGCTTACGAAGACGAGGACAAGAAAGAACAGTGAACTTCTTCACCGAGCGCGACGACACGCTGCACGTCGAAGACGTGCCGCTTACCCGCATCGCCGAACAGTTCGGCACACCGTGTTTCGTGTATTCACGCGCTGCACTCACGGCGGCATATCGCGCCTACGACGAAGGCTTCGGCAACCATCCGCACCTGATCTGCTATGCGGCCAAGGCCAATTCCAACATTGCCGTGCTCGACGTGCTTGCGCGCCTCGGCAGTGGCTTTGACATCGTATCCGGCGGAGAACTCAAGCGCGTTCTGGCAGCGGGCGGCGACCCCCGCAAGGTTGTTTTCTCGGGTGTCGGAAAAAGCGAAGCCGAACTGCGCGATGCGCTCGCCGCCGGCATTTTGTGTTTCAACGTCGAGTCGGAATCCGAAATGAATCGCCTGGCGCGCATCGCCGGTGAAGCGCAGCTTGTTGCTCCGGTCAGTATCCGCGTCAATCCGGATGTCGACGCGCGCACCCATCCCTACATTTCAACCGGCCTGCGGCAGAACAAGTTCGGCGTTCGCTTCGAAGACGCGTTACGGCTCTACCGGCAGGCACACGCCAGCCCCTCGCTGAACGTGGTCGGCATCGACTGCCACATTGGCTCGCAACTGACCGAACTGGCGCCGATGGCGGATGCGGCCCGCAAGGTCATCAGCCTGGTCGACGAGCTGGCGGCCGACGGAATCGAAATCGAGCATGTCGATTTCGGCGGCGGACTCGGCATCCGCTACACGGACGAATCACCACCGGCACACGAGCGATTGGTGCGCATGCTGCTCGAAACGCTGGGCGAGCGGCGGCAAACCGTGATGATCGAACCGGGCCGCTCCCTGGTCGGAAACGCCGGCGTATTGCTGACCCGGGTCGAGTACCTCAAGCATGGCGAGGAAAAGAACTTCGCGGTCATCGATGCCGCGATGAACGACTTGATGCGCCCGGCGCTCTACGACGCGCATCACGACATCCGCCCCGTACGCAGATCCGGTGTTTCGGCCATGACCTATGACGTTGTCGGTCCGGTATGCGAAACCGGTGACTTCCTCGGCAAGGAACGCAGCCTGGCAATCGGCGAAGGAGACCTGCTGGCGGTGATGTCCGCCGGAGCATACGCGATGAGCATGAGTTCGAACTACAACACCCGGCCGCGCGCCGCCGAAATCATGGTCGACGGCGGCAAAGTCCACCTCATCCGCGCCCGCGAACGCGTCGACGACTTGTACGCCGGAGAAAAGCGCCTGCCGTGAAACGTCGGACCGGCTCTTGTATTCAGGCTTTTCAAGCCCATCTATAAGCCGCAAATCCGCTAAACTCATGAAGTGTTGTCACCGTTGTTGCCGAGCGGCTTGCAGACCAAGGTACGGAGTGGACCAGACTGATGATTGTTTACGATCTTTCCTGTGAAAAAGAACACCGCTTCGAAGGCTGGTTTTCTTCTGCGGAGGACTTCGACGCCCAGGTGGAAGACGACCAGGTTTCCTGCCCGGTCTGCGGCTCGGTCAGTATTTCACGTCAGTTGTCCGCGCCTTACGTCAATACTGGCCGCGCGGAACTGGCAGCGGCACCGGCCAAGCCATCCGGCGAAACGGCTGTGGCTGGCGTCGACATGGAGTCGCTTCACCGCAAGTTTGTCGAATTCGTCCTGAAGAACAGCGAAGATGTCGGCAGCAAGTTCCCCGAAGAAGCGCGCAAGATCCACTATGAGGAAAAACCGCGGCGCTCGATCCGCGGGCAAGCCTCCCCGAACGACATCGAAGCCTTGCGCGACGAAGGCATCGACGTTTTCCAGGTGCCGGACCTTCCCGTACCACCCGATCGGGTTCACTGACCGGCCCGCTGGACGTATGCGCCGGCGGCCGTGACCCGAAGCGCGCCCTTTGTCGTTCTCGGGATCGGCGTTGCCATTGTTTCCACCGCATCGATTCTGATTCGTTACGCCCAGGCCGACGGTGCGTCGTCGGCGCTGATCGCTGCCGGCCGCTTGAGCCTTGCGGCGCTGCTGATGGCACCACTCGCACTCTCGCGTGCCGGTCCGGAATTGCTGCGCCTGCGGCGAAAAGACCTGCTCCTTTGCGCCACTTCGGGCCTTTTGCTCGGAGCGCATTTCTGGACCTGGACCGCGTCCCTCGAATACACCTCCGTTGCCAACAGTACCGTGCTGGTCACGACCAATCCCGTCTGGGTCGCATTGCTCTCAGCCTGGTTGCTAAAGGAAAAACCGCGCCGGGTACAACTCATCGGCGTCTCGCTGACGCTGGCAGGCACGCTGCTGATATTCCTTGCGGAGAATGCCCACGGCACACCGACGAGCGCGCCGTTGCTCGGCAATTCGCTGGCGCTGCTGGGTGCGCTTGCCGCGTCAGGGTATTTGCTGATCGGTCGCGGCTTGCGCAGCAATCTTTCGCTGCTCAGTTATGTCTGGCTGACCTATTCGTTCGCCGCCCTTGCGCTGATCGTCGCCGCGCTCGCAAGCGACGAATCGATATCCAGCGTGTCGGGCAAGGCCTGGCTGCTGATCGCCGCGCTGGCGCTCGGGCCGCAACTGCTCGGCCACACGTCCTTTAACTGGGCACTGCGCCGGCTCTCCGCGACCTTCGTTGCCCTGTCGATCCTCGGCGAACCGATTGGCTCGGCATTGCTCGCCTGGTGGTTACTCGACGAAGGCTTCGTCGGCCTGCAACTGGCGGGCTTCGCCGCGCTGCTGGGCGGAATACTGGTCGCCGCCCGCGCCGAGAACACAGATGCGAGCGAAGAGCATGCAAACACGCCGATTGCACAAGATCAAGAACGGAAATCCTCACCACAAAGGCACGAAGCACACAAAGAAAACTGAAGAAACCCAGGCAATCAGGTTCGCTTGCGTGCGGCACGGAATGGACGCGCATGCAACGTCCAGCCGATGCCCCAAGCCTTGGTGCCTTCAGGGTAAAGCTGTCTCGCAAGAAAACGCGCCACTTCAGCCGCGAACTTCTCCGAACGAACGGTGCGGTTTGTTCACGTCCTCGGCCAGGCCGCGATGCGTAATCGCACCTGCGTGAACCTGCAACCCCTTCCCCAATCCTTCGTCATCGTCGAGCGCATCGAGCCCTTTGTCCGCGAGTTTCAGCATGTACGGGTAGGTCGCGTGGGCCAGCGCCAGGGTCGCCGTGCGTGCCACTGCGGACGGCATGTTCGGTACGCAGTAATGCACCACGCCCTCCTCGACATAAATGGGGTCCGTATGCGAAGTCGGACGCGATGTTTCGGCAATACCGCCCTGGTCGATCGCCACATCGACCAGTACCGAACCTGGGCGCATACTCGCGAGTAACTTCCGCGAAATCAGTTTCGGCGCCAGCTTTCCGGGGATCAGCACGCCACTGACGATAACGTCGGCATCAGCCACATGCTCGGCAATCGCCAGCGGCTCCGAGTAACAGGTCTTGATCCGGCCACGATAGATTTGATCGAGCTGCGCCAAATGATCCGGATCGATTCCCATCAGCATCACCTCCGCACCCATGCCGGCAGCGACTTGCGCGGCATTGGTCCCGACCTCACCCGGACCGATCACCACCACCCTTGCTGGCGGCACACCGCCGACGCCGCCCATCAGCACGCCACTGCCGCCATTTGCCATTTGCAATGCCCATGCAGCGAACTGGATCGAAAGCCGCCCGGCAATGCGCGACATCGGCGCCAGCAGCGGCAGTTTGCCGTCGCGCTCCACGGTCTCGTAGGCGATGCCGGACACTCCGGACTTCATGATCGCATCGAGCAACTCCGGATCGGGCGCCAGATGCAGGTAGGCAAAAAGGATTTGTCCTCGACGCACCAGCGCGTATTCACTCGGCTGGAGTTCCTTTACCTTGACGACCATCCCGGCATCGAATGCTTCTTCGGCGCTGGCGACAATCTGTGCGCCGGCCTTCGCGTAAGCATCGTCTGCAAAACCGGCTTTCGCACCTGCGCCCGCCTGCACCACCACTTCGTGGCCGCGTTCGACCAGCGCATGCACACCTGCCGGAATCACACCGACACGATACTCGTGATTCTTGATTTCCTTTGGTATGCCGACTTTCATGATTTGCCTGTTCAACCGACTTGTGACACCTGACTTTATCGCCTGGCCATCGCCACAGCAAGCCGCACAGCCGCGCTCAGGTCTGCTGCGCCCTCGCAGACGCCGCGACAACCCGCTTGCGCCATGCAAACACCAGGCGCGCGCCCAGCAGGATGGCCAGGACCGTAGCAAATGCCAGCGGCTCGCGAATGTCCTTCTTCACCAGCCACCAGAAATGCACGACGCCGAGGATGGCGATCAGGTAAACCGCTCGATGCAACGCCTGCCAGCGCGCCGCGCCCAGCCGGCGAACCATCGCATTGGTCGATGTCGCCGCGAGTGGCAGCAACAGCACGAACGCGCTGAAGCCAACCGTGATGTAGGGGCGTTTGACGATGTCCTTGACGATAGCGCCCCAGTCGAAAAACTGGTCCACGACAAGCCACGTCAGAAAATGCAGGCTTGCGTAGAAAAATGCGTAAAGCCCCAGCATGCGGCGCAGCCGCAACAGCCACGGCATGTCCAGCAACCGGCGCAACGGCGTGACCGACAGCGTGATCAAAACAAACACCAACGTCCACCAGCCGGTGGTGTGCGTGATGAATTCGATCGGATTGGCCGTCAGTCCGCCGTTGAAGCCGCGCCAGACCAGCAGGCAAAGAGGCATCAGACAGACAACGAACAGCGCCGCCTTGATGCGCGCGATGCGTACGGCGTCAAGCTGGCGGGGCAACATAGGCATCCATTGTATCGATAGTGCGCCGCGTTACAGCAGAAAATTCAGGAAACCAATCGCAGAAACGAACGGTCAGTAAAACTTTTTCAGATCCATTCCGGCGTAGAGGCTGGCGACCTGGTCAGCGTAGCCGTTGAACATCAGCGTATCGCGCTTGAGGAGCTCGCCGATGCGGCGTTCCCTCGCCTGGCTCCAGCGCGGATGATCGACATTCGGATTGACGTTGGCGTAAAAACCGTACTCCTGACCGCCGATCTCGTTCCACGAAGTGGCCGGCTGGTTTTCGGTAAACCGGATACGCACGATCGACTTCGCGCTCTTGAAACCGTATTTCCATGGCACGACGATGCGCACCGGTGCACCGTTCTGGTTCGGCAGTACTTCCCCGTACAAGCCCAGCGTCAGCAGCGTCAATGGGTTCATCGCCTCGTCCATGCGCAGTCCCTCGGTGTACGGCCAGTCCAGCAACGGAATTCGCTGTCCGGGCAACTGCTGCGGGTCGTGCAAGGTCGTAAACTCCACGTACTTCGCGTTGCCGGTCGGCTCCATCTGCTTGATCAGCGCGGATAGCGGAAAACCAACCCAGGGCACGACCATCGACCAGGCCTCGACGCATCGCAGGCGATAGATCCGCTCTTCCAGCGGCGCCAGCTTCAGCAATTCCTCTATGCCAAAGGTGCGTTCCTTCTTGACTTCGCCATCGACCAGCACCGTCCACGGACGCGTTTGCAGGAACCCTGCATTGCGCGCCGGATCGTCCTTTCCGGTACCCAATTCGTAAAAGTTGTTGTACGAGGTAACGTCGCCATAAGGCGTTTGCTCCTCGTTGGTCGAGAATTCACTTTTGCTCAACAGACCGAGCTTCGCCGCCTTGCGCTCCTCGGGCATGTCCATGAGCAACCGCGACGCCGGGAATGCTGCTGCAATCGCTCCGCCCCCCAACGCCGCCTTGATGAGCGTGCGGCGCTTTGTGTAGACCGAATCGGGTGTGATCTCCGATGGCGAAATGTCAGTCGGTTTGCGAATCAGCATAAAAGTTTTTCCTCGAATGTTCCCGCAATCATTCCTGCAAAGGAGGAAATACGCGTCAGCCGCGCCATTGGATGCCCGGAAAGGTGTGATGGCAACGCAAGCGAGCCTCGATAAACTTGATAGCCGGTCTGACACGCATCCGGCATCAGAGTTGCGTATCAGGCAGGGACTTCTGAACTTTCGGCCTGATCCCGCTCAAGGTCCGACTGCGTGCCGTCAACACTGCCCACCCGTTCTGTCGAACGTCCGGCAGTCGAGTCGAAGCATAGTCGATAACGGTACGCTGTTCCGGATTGATATCGCTAGCGGGGCGCAGCCAACGCCGGGTTCAAACGGAACGCTTTACGGGATACCATTACCCCGCGGCGAGGACCTGGCGGGAGGGGTATTGCGTCAGGCGCATTGGCATGGAAACTGCGTTCCGTGAAGGCTTTACGGAATTGCGAAGCGCATATCGCATCAGGACCGCAGCCGGCGGGTTTGCCGATCGCAGACTCTTTCCAGGATAAGGGTTCAAACTATTCCCCCGACCATCAGAATATGACATCCGACAAACAGCTAAGCGCTGA
>Ga0111144_1077_pt1 | contig 13211 bp, 13 predicted proteins | sample DeeMarSeWOR28_12_FD_80235 | JGI IMG/M metagenome (GOLD analysis project Ga0111144, IMG submission 80235) | Betaproteobacteria bacterium SG8_40
CAGGTACACGGTAAACCGGGAGCCCTTGCCGACCGTTGTTTCCACGTCGATGCGGCCGCCGTGCTGCTGGATGATCTTGTAGGAAATCGACAATCCAAGTCCGGTACCCTTGCCGATATCCTTGGTGCTGAAGAAAGGATCGAAAATTTTCGGCAGCACTTCTGCCGGGATACCGATTCCGTCATCCTCGATGTCGACGGCGACACCGTCACCCTGCGGGCGCGTACGAATCTTGATAACGCCCCTGCCACGTTTGAGCGCTTGGGCAGCGTTGGTAATCAGATTCAAGAACACCTGGTTTATTTGCGATGGCGAACAATGCACAAACGGAATGTCGCCGAGATCTTTTTCGACCGTAACCGTCTTGAGTTGATGCTTTGCCAACGCCAGGGTACTGGTAATACCCTCGTTGAGGTTGTACTCCGTTATCTTGCTGCGATCGAGCCGGCTGAAGTCCTTCAGATTGCCGACAATCTCCGACATCTGCGTAGTCCCATGCACGCCATCCTCGACCAGGCCTTGAAGTTCGTCGATCGTTTTCTGCTGCCTGAGGCGGGACACCTGTTGCGCAACCGTGCTGAATTGCTGGTTGAGCGCTGCCGGATCGGCTCTGGCGCCGGATTGCAGCATACCGAGCAGCCGCTCCGTTTCCTCGATCACGCCGCCAATCTCGGGCAGCCTTTCGGACACGCTGCCAAGGCTGTTTTTTACGTAGGCAAGCGGAGTATTGATCTCATGGGCAACACCCGCAACCATTTGCCCCAGCGAGGACAACTTTTCCGACTGTATCAGTTGTGCTTCGGATTCTTTCAACTGCTTCAGTGCCGCCGACAATTCGCCGGTACGTTCCCGCACCCGGTGTTCCAGCCTGACGTTCGCGGCCCTGATCTTGACGCCTAGCCAGGCCACCAGTGAAAGCAGCGCTGCAGCATAGATAATCAGAAAGACCCTGTAAATCTCCTTCTCATTGATCGTCGCTTCGAGCTCCTGGCTGAATGAGTTAGCCATGTTGTCGAGCCGCGGCCCGGAGGTCAGGCGGCCGATCTGACTGGCGATGCGCATCTGCGCCACCTTGTGATCGAGCAGTTTACGCCCTGCGTCGACGGCAACCCGCGCTTGCGCGAACAATACCTGTGGATAACGGCTGGCCGCGGCTTCCAGGTTCGATAGTGCCGTGTACAAAGCGTTGTAAGACTCTTCCCGGCCGAGCAGGAAGTACACGGGAGCAAGCACCCTGATCTGATCGATGGAATACTCGAGCCGCGACGAATCGACGTTGAGTTGCGTGGCTTGCGCGACAAGGTCGCCAGTATGCTGCTGCAACGCAGCCATCGACTGTTTTGCCGCGGCGTGTTCCTCCTTGAATTTTTCGACCAGCCGTCCCTTGTTGCGTACCTCGGCCGACAGTTCGGCCAAACCGGTGTTGAGCGCAACACTGCCGGTACTCCAGGCCGCTTCGGTCAACGCCGTGAGGGTGGCCTCTGCGCCTTCCCTGCGATCAGGCAGCGGAGACGCATTCACGTCCGACTCCACGCTGGCGCGCAAGACGTCGACGTCCCAGCGCCCGTCGAGCTCCTTGAGCTCGCGCAAAAGGCTCGCGATCTCGTTCGGTTCGCGCAGGTCGATCGACTCGGTCTTGGCATACAGGATGGCCAGACCACCGACCAGCGCAAATGCCAAAAGCACCAATCTAAGACTGCGGGAATTGACTGATGTCGGTAGCTTCATTCTCGATACTCGTCGGCGATTCGCGGCGTGGCCTTACGCCGATACCAGCCCCGAGAAGTCACTTATCGTCCGGGGAAGTCGCAGCAAACTCTGTTGCCTCCGATTATATTATTTAAAATCATATACTTGCGTCGGATACCCATTGGCTCCGCCATAACGATTCCTACCTAAGCAATCAACGGTCCTCCCCCCCCGGCGGGGATTTGGGCAAGTCTTTGGCGACGCACGAGCGGCCAGCGAAGGTGGAAAAAATGAGCCTGAATGATCGGACAGCCGTGCATCGGCCGGCACAGGCGCTTAATATCTGTTTGCATGTAGGACAAATTCCCAATCGAGACAGTACATTGACGCACGTGGACGTGAAGCCGCTGGCTGGCGCATCGGGTGGTGAGCACCTGGATAGTGAGGACAGGGCTGCAGACTCGAGCGGCGCACGGGTGATCGGCGCCGAAATATCAGGCGTCGATATTTCGTCGCCACTGTCCGAAGACATCGTCACCCGGCTCCGCCAGGCGCTTCTCGAACACCTGGTGATCTTTTTTCGCGATCAACGGCTCGACCCGCAGCAACTGCTTGCCTTCGCCCGCCAATTCGGCGAACCGATGGCTTACCCGCAACTGACCGGCTTGCCCGGCTACCCGCTGGTGACGCCGGTCATCAAGCACGAACATGAAACAAGGAATTTCGGTGGCGTGTGGCATTCGGATACCGCCTACCTTGAACGCCCGCCGATGGGGAGCGTCCTTTACGCGCTGGAAACGCCCCCCACGGGGGGCGACACGCTGTTCGCGAACCAGTACCTCGCTTACGAAACCCTCCCGGCCGACATCAGGAACAAGGTGGATGCCCTGGTTGGAATCAACAGCTCGGCCAAAGCCGAAGCGTCCAGAACGCGTGAGGACCGCCAGCGTGACGCCGGCGATCAGCTGAAGGTACTGGTTGCCAGACACCCGGTCGTGCGCACCCACCCGGAAACGGGACGCAAGTCGCTGTATGTCAACATCGGGCACACGACGCACTTCGAGGGATGGACCGAAAGCGAAAGCGCAGATCTGCTCGCAATGTTGTTCGATCACCAGATCAGGCCCGAATTCATCTGCCGCTTTCACTGGCAACCGGGCTCTCTGGCGTTCTGGGACAACCGCTGCACCCTCCACTATCCGCTCAACGATTACCATGGCTACCGGCGGGTGATGTTACGCTGGCGGGCGACAAGCCGTGCTGACGCCGCTACGCTGACGTTGCCGAACCACCGCAACGGCCGAGCAGCAGGCAAAGCCCTGCCTTGCATGATGTTGGCACCTGTCAAGAAACTCCGCGCGGTTTAACCGCAGGGACTCAGAGCCGCTCCCACCACCGGCGCAGGGCGGCGGTCACCTCGCCCGGCCGTTCCAGTGTGGAAATATGGCCGCAGTCCTCGATGACGACGAGTTCGGCGCCGGGGATAAGAGCCGCCATCTCCTCGTGCCGGGCCAGGTTGGTGAGCGCATCCTGCCTGCCGCACAGAACGAGCGCCGGCACGCATACGCTGCGTAGCGCGTCGCGGCTGTCGGGACGCGAAATGATCGCCTGCTGCTGGCGTACATAGGTATCAATGCCGACACGTTCGGCCATTTCTGTCACGATTTGCACAAGAGCCGCGTCTTCCTGACGCGACGGGTGCATCAGCAAAGGCAGCATCAATCTGGTCACCGGCTGGAAGTTTCGCGCCGTTCTCGCCAGGCGCACCAGGTCACGGCGCCGCTGTGTTTCTTCCGGCGCATCGGCAGCCGCACGCGTATCGAGCAAAGCAAGCCCGGTCACCCGCCCCGGCGCCTGGCGCATGATCTCCATGCAAACGTAGCCACCCATCGACAATCCCGCCAGCGCAAAACTATCGAACGGCGCTGCGCGTAGCACCGCCTGCCCCATCGCCTGCATCGTGTCCTCCGATGGCGGCGGGGATACCCAGCAATCGGCAACATCCGACATGGCCTGCACCTGCGGCGCCCACAGGGCATGGTCGCACAGTAGTCCCGGTATCAGCACCAATCCCTGCTTCATTTGCAACGCCGTTTCAATTACGCAATGTTGTGGGCCGCACCGTCAGGATGCCGGGCGCAACACCTCGTGGCCACACCGGGTCACGCGGATCTGACCCAATCACGAATGTCCCACGGCTCATAAAGCGTCCAGATGTAATCGCTGCAGGAATCCTCCCGCAAGTGATGGATGTGCTGCTTGTCGGCTTCGTCAACGAAAGCCTGGAACACCGCCTCGCTGGGAAATTCGACGACGATCATGTAACGCCGTTCCACGTCGCCGTGCAGGTTGCGAATCGGGTTGCAGCCCGAACTGACGACTCGTCCGCCCATGCCGTAGATTATCTTTCCCGCCTTGACGGAGTAATCCCGGTAATCGTTCTCACGTCCGGGCAAGAGGTTAAACACGTTCAGTGCGTATACCATGTGGCCGTTCCCTGTCAGATTTGTTGTCATTCGACCCGAGCGAAGACTTATAACATGCACGGTGTCACGGGAGACATACCCGCGCGGCGATCCGGGAAGCTTAGCGCCGCATGGCTGCCTTTGCGGCAGTAATTGTTACCGCTGATTTCGCACGCCGGCCGTATTGCCTCTACAATCCGGCACAAGGACGAGACAAGACCAGGAGGAAGCAAACATGGCTGACCGCAACGTGCAGGTGCTGCTCGCGAACCGCCCCGAGGGGTGGGTAACGGAGTCGGATTTCAAGATCGTCGAGAACGACATACCGAAACCGAAACCCGGAGAGATCCTGATCCAGAACCACTGGTTGTCGCTCGACCCCTACATGCGCGGGCGCATGAGCGCCGGAAAATCCTACGCGGCCGCCACCGAGATTGGCGACGTCATGACCGGGGGCACCGTCGGCAAGGTCATCTCCTCCCAGAATCCGAAGTTCAACGAAGGCGATATCGTCGTCGGGTCGACCGGATGGCAACTGTATGCCACCTCCGCGGGAGACGGAATCGCCAAGGTGGATCCGAACGCGGTCCCGCTCTCCGCATACCTGGGCGTTTGCGGCATGCCCGGCGCGACTGCGTGGATCGGCTTGCTTGAACATTGCACGCCCAAAACCGGCGAGACCGTGCTGGTATCGGCCGCAACCGGAGCGGTGGGCAGCGTCGTCGGCCAACTGGCGAAAATGCAAGGCTGCCGCGCTGTCGGCATTGCCGGCGGACCGAAGAAATGCGAATACGCGGTGAAACAACTCGGCTTCGATGCCTGCGTAGACTACAAGGCGGGAAACCTCTATGAGGACCTGAAGGCCGCGTGCCCCGACGGTGTAGACTGCCTGTTCGAAAATGTCGGCGGCGAGGTCATGGACACCTCGCTCGCGGTACTCAACCCGTTTTCCCGCGTCGCCCTGTGCGGCCTGATATCCGGCTATAACGCGACCGAAGCCTACGGGATGAAGATGATACGTTCGATTCTGGTCAACCGCGTCAATGTCCGCGGTTTTATCGTGTTCGACCGAATCGACCTGTATCAGAAGGCTGTCGGTCAGCTCGTGCGCTGGGTCGCGGCCGGAAAAATCAGGTATCACGAGACCGTCGCCGAAGGAATCAGAACTGCGCCGAAGGCATTCATCGGCATGCTCAAGGGCGAAAATCTGGGCAAGCAAGTAGTCAAGCTGACCTGACTGTTTACTCTTGAAAGAGAATGGCCCGTCCTCCGGAAAATGCGGCGGGCCCGCTCGTATGGCGTGATGCATTCACAATGACTACGAGAACGTACTGAGAGCGGAAACGATGATGAAGAGATTGGCCAACAAGCGACATGTTTTTCTTCTGATGCTGGCCCTGGTTACCGCGGGCTGCGCATCGACAACCCTGACCAATAGCTGGCGTTCGCCCGATTACAGTGGAACGATGACCAGCCTCGTCGTCGTCGGCGTCAGCAAACAGGCGTCGGTAAGGCGCGTGTTCGAGGACGAGTTCGCGGCGCAGTTACGCTCACAGGGTGTGCGCGCGATGCCAAGTTACACGCTGGTGCCTGAAGATGGCCCGATTGACAAGGAAATCCTGCGCTCCGCGGTCGACTCAACCAACGCCGACGCGGTGATCATCACCCGCACAACCCGGCCCGCCGCTGGCAACCCGGTACGATCCGTACTACTACGGCTTCTATTCGCGCGCCTGGGTTGGCTACTATGAACCGCCGGTCGTGCACCAGTACGATGTGGTGATCGCCGAAACCACTGTGTTTGTGAAGGACCGCGCCGAGCCGGTCTGGTCGGGAACCACGGAAACGTTCGCGCCTTCCGACCTGAAGAAAGAAACCACCGGTTTCGCCAAGGTTGTGATCAAGGCACTGACGAAGGAAAACCTGCTCTGAACCCTTTCAGAACGGCAGCGTTGTAAAGACGCTGAAACCGGTGACGTCTTCGTTGGTGCGAAGCGCAATGCCAATGCGGTCGACATCGATTCCAAACACATTGAACGGTTCCTTGGCCAGAAGACTGAGCATCAGTTCGGTTTGTTCCCGGATTGTGTTGTCCTTGTTGTTGACCTCGGAGAATCCGAGTTTCTTGAAGTAGTAGTAATAGGCGGGCAGGATACTCACCCTGATTGACCGGTTAAAGAGCGTGCGGCGGGTCGGAATCTCGATATCGAATCCGATTGCGAACAGGCTGAACGGCTCGTGAGCCCCCCCACTCGGATAGTAGCCGGCCAGACTCAGGCGGTTTACCAGCGACAACATACTGCGCTTGCGCTCGCCGATGAGATAACGGCTGCGCAGCCCTGCGTCGTAAATCCATGCCGATTCCTCGCCGCCCAGCTCCCAGCCGGCACCAGCCGATACATATGGCTTCAGCAGCCAGCGCGGGGTGACCTGCTTCTCGAATTCGATCCCGGGGACAACGCTTAGTGTGTTCACGCGGCTCGGCAGCCCGTTGTCGACAACTTCACCCAGATCGAAGTCGTAGAATCCGAACGAAACAGGGAGCGTGATTCGCATACCCCATTGCTCCTCATTGCTCTCGCGCAAATGAAAAGACAGCGGCGCCTGCAAAATCCCGACCGTTCTGTCACCCGCAGAGTAAATGCCGGTCCCGTAAGTCGCCGCGTAGTACCAGTTGATCAGATCCTGGTCATCTTCCACCGCGCGCGTCTGGGCACTGGAAACCGGCAATACTGCAAGCCAGAGAAAGACCGCCGCCAGAAGTCGTCGCCACACCATCTTGCGTTTGCTAGCAGCGTGCCTGATGTCCGCGCAACCCCGCCGTTTCGCTTCAGGGTCGATTAACCGGTTCAATCCGATTCTGGCGCACGCGAACACGATCCCCAACCTGGAATCCGGAGACATCGCTGACCTCGAGCAGGATGAAACGGTCATCGTCAAAACGCACGACGACTTCGTAATGGGTTTCCTGGAGTTCCTTGCGCATCTCCTTGCTGCCGATCACCCCAACCTCCGGTCGCGCCTTCGGATCCCGGCTCAGAGGAAAGCTGATGAACGGGCCGGCCGGTGGCGCCCTCTCCTCCATCGTTCTGGCAACTTCCCGCTCGGTCGTGATTGACCGGATCTCGAAGACCACCCCACATTCCTCGCACGGTTGATTGGCCTTCGGGTCAGGCACATATTCAGCATCCTGTGCCGGAACGGATGTCGCGAACACGGCGACCGGAACCATGGCAACGATCAGGCGCAGCAGGTGTGGTGGGCACATTGGGTGAGTAAGCATCGTCGATGTATCGGCGGCCAGCATAACCGACGCAACGGTGGCCATCAACAACCTGGCGAAGCTGCTCTCCCTTCGCGTCCGCCGAGCATCCAGATGCCGGCAACAAACCCCTATGGCCGACGCTCAACCACGACCAGCTGTTGTCTTGCCGAGTGCATTTCGGCGCCTCTGCGCCGAATTCGGCAAATCATCCTCGCCACGCCACCTGACCTGAACAGCGATGATGACCATTTCTGCATCCATCACAATCCCCGCCTTGCCAACCAGGCGCGCAGATCGAGCCGGTTCAGGGTTTCGGGTTCTCCAGACCGCCGACGTACATGCGATTCCATGTCGGACTGATGATGAGCTGGTTGATGCAGGCGCGCGGCGGCAATTCCGCGACGAACAGGATCGTGGCGCCAAGATCTTCCGGCTGCAGCATTCTGGCCCTGTCTTCGGCGCTCGGCGGCACCGGGCGACGATCCATGATCGGCGTTGCCACTTCCGCCGGGCAGATCGCGCAAGCACGGATGCCGTTGGTCGCTTCTTCCATGTTGATCGTCTCGGTCATCGCTATCACGGCATGCTTGCTGGCGTTGTACGCCGCGCCGGTGAGCTTGGTGTGATAGGCGCCGGCCCAGGACGAAATATTGATGACCACCCCGTCCTTGCGCTTGCGCATGCCGGGCAGTACCGCGTGCGTGGTATAGAAGGACCCGTCGAGGTTGGTACGGATGACGTCGTCCCAGCCTTGCGGCGTCTGGTTCTTCCAGTAACGGTGCGGCACGTTCATGCCGGCGCTGTTGACGAGAATATCGATTCTACCGTGGCGCGAAATGATGTTCTTCGCTGCCGCCTCCACGCCCGCCTTGTCCGCCACGTCGAGCGGCTCGATATCCACCTGGAAGCCGCGAATCCGCAGCTTCTCCGCTTCCGGCTCCAGCACTTCCTTGCGGCGCCCGCTCATGATCACCACTGCACCGGCTTCGGCGAGTGCCTTGGCGCCGGCCAGCCCGATGCCGCTGCCCGCTCCCGTGACCCATGCAATCTTCCCGCTGAGGTTTGACATTATCTTGACCTTTCAAAGTAATCGCCGAGGAATGGCAGAGGGAGCGAACTCATTCTCCGGCAGGCGCGAACGCCTCGCGCAGCATCGCCGCACTTTCTGACACGGCGCGCCGTGACGCGTCTACCATGCCGCCCATCAAATAGAATCCGTGCACCATGCCCTCATAGTTCGACAGCCGCACCCGATTGCCGGCATGAATCATTGCCTCTGCGTACTCGACGATAATCAACGCTGGCGGCAGTGACGATAGATCATCTGCTTCGAGCGGCGCATAGCGAAAATCCTTCGTGTCCTTCGAACTGCGCAGGTAATGCGTAAAGAACCAGGTGATGGTCTTCCGCGTCAGCAGATAGCCTTCGGCGAACGCATGGTGGGACTTCGTTTCCGGCTCGGGTGCGGTCACCGGATAGATCAGCAGCTGGAAAACGATGTTCGGGAAACCGGCGTCGCGCGCCAGGATCGAAACGACTGTCGCAAGGTTGCCACCGGCGCTGTCACCGCCTACCGCGATGCGCGTGCCATCGGCGTTGATTTCCTTTGCATGCTTCGCCACCCACTTGAGCGCCGCCTCGCAGTCATCGACCGCCGAGGGAAACTTGTGCTCCGGGGCAAGCCGGTAATCCACGGCAACGACAATACAATCGGCTTCGTTGGCGAGCGCGCGGCACACCGAGTCGTGCGTATCCAGATCACCGATGACATATCCTCCCCCGTGATACCAGACGAGCACGGGCAGTTTCTCGCCCTCTTCCAGCTCCCGCGGCGTATAGATGCGGATCGGAATCGGCCCGCCCGGGCCATCGATTTCACGGTCCTCGAACCGGTGGATATCGACATCGACCTTGAGCCGAGTGGTTCGGCGCAGGTACTCCGCGCGCGCATCGTGCGGCGTGAGTTGCCAGAGTTCGGCAACGTTGGCTTTTTTCGCAGCTTCCAGCACTGCCTGTACTTGCGGATCTAGTGGCATCGTCAGTCGCTTTCTTTTGCGGGATATCGAAGTTTGAACGTACCGGTTGCCCGGGCCAACAGCTCCTGCGCGTCGTTGCGCAACTCGCCTTCGGCAAACACCAGCGAACGTCCGGCGCGTTGCGCCAGTCCGCGCGCGAAAACACACCCGGTGGCCGCCTTGATGAAATTGGTCTTCAGCTCCACGGTGGTCGCGCCGATCGACGTCTCATCGAGCGACTTGGCGCTCATGCCCATGACGATGTCGAGCATGCTCATCACGACACCGCCATGCGCCACGCGCCACGAGTTCATGTGCTGTTCACGCAGGTCGAGTTCCAGCCCGACGTCGCCGGTACGCTTGTAACCGACCCGCAGACCCAGCAGCTCGGCAAACGGCATATACATGTCGAAACCGGGGGTATTCTCCGGCAACGACCGGCTATCACTTTCAGGCATCTCTCATCCGCCGCGCTAGACGGAGCAATAGCCGCCGTCAACAGCGATGATCTGCCCGGTCATGTAGGCGGACGCGTCCGAAGCCAGCAACACCGTTACCCCCTTCAGGTCCTCGTCACCGCCGAGGCGCTTCATCGGCGTCTGATCCATAATGTATTGCTCGGCGCGATCGATCATGCCTTTCGACATCTTCGAAGGAAAGACGCCGGGCGCGATGGCATTCACGGTGATGTTGTGCGTTGCCCACTCTGCACCGAGCGAACGGGTGAAATTCACGACTCCGCCCTTGCTGGAGTTGTAGGCAATGGTCGGCATGAAGCCGGGCTCGGTGCCGACCAGTCCGGCAATGGACGCGATGTTGATGATCTTGCCGTACTTGCGCGGGATCATGCTGAGCTTGCCGACGGTCTGGCTGACCAGAAACGGTGCGGTCAGATTCAGATTAATGACCTTGTGCCACGCATCCAGGGGATGATCCTCGGCCGGCGATCCCCATGCCGCACCGGCATTGTTGACGAGAATGTCAATCTGGCCGAATGCCTTCAGCACATTCTCCACCATGGGCTTGACCGTGTCGGTCTGCTGCAGGTCGTTCACCACCGTCAGCGACTCGATTCCCAAACTGGACAGGTGCGCGCTCGCTTCTTCGAGCTCTGCGGCCTTGCGTGCCGTGATCGCGACCTTTGCGCCCATTTCTCCGAGCGCCTCGGCCATTTGCAGTCCAAGTCCGCGAGACCCGCCCGTGATCAAGGCCGTCTTGCCCGAAAGATCAAACAACTTCTTGATACTCATCCCGTCACTCCCTGCTTTCTTCGTTATAGCCACTCAGGTGGGAACCAGAGCCCGGGCTGCGCTCCCGCACCCGTCCTTCGCTCCCTGCACCCGTCAATTTCCGCATGATACCCGGCACAATCGACTCATGCGATTCACCTGATGACGATTTACCTGATGAAGATTCACATCATGCGATTCACATCATGCGATTCACATCATAATGGCGTAACCTGACTGCCATAACAAATCCGCATCACAACAACCATCACCTCGCACACGAGATGACGTTCGAATTCGAGGAACTCGACTATCAGGCGACCCCTCTCGGGGAAATCAGCCTGCGGCGGCGCGCCGAACCGCGGCTCGAAGGCACAATCGTCTACGAAGTGAAGCTGGGTGACGAGTTCCTGATGTCGAGCCTGTTTACCGAAGCCGAAGAGCAGCTTGCAAGGCTGGCACTGGCCGCACTGGCGAATCGCGACGGCCCACTGGATGTCATCGTGGGCGGCCTGGGCCTGGGCTACACAGCGGCGGCGGCGCTTGAGGATCCGTCGGTCGCGTCGCTGACTGTCATCGAGGTGATGCAGCCGGTCATCGACTGGCACCGGCGCGGCCTCGTTCCGCTTGGAAAACGATTGTGCGCAGATTCGCGCTGCGCACTGTTGCGCGCAGATTTCTTTGCCCTGGCGACGTCGGAGGACGGTTTCTTCGCCGGCGAGCCATCACGAACGGTCGACGCCGTATTGCTGGATATCGACCATTCGCCGGACCATTGGCTCAACCCTGGAAACTGCGCCTTTTATACGACTACGGGCCTTCAGTACCTCGCCGCCAGGCTCAAACCCGGCGGTGTCTTCGGACTCTGGTCGGATGACCTGCCGGACGCTGCCTTTACGCGCCTGCTCGAGAATGTGTTCGGGTCTTGCATCTCACACATCGTGACGTTCCCGAATCCGTATACAGGCGGCAAATCATCTAATACCGTTTACCTGGCCCGTATGTGACGCAGGTCAGGCTGATGAGAGCCGACGCGCCGAGATCGGTACATCCGGGCGCGTTTCGACGTTCAGGCGCCGCGCCAGATAATCGCGAAAATGGCCGGCGACGTCTTCGCCGTCGAGGTCTTCGGCGAGGGTGACAACACTTCCGTTGCGGTCATAGGCCCGCAGCTTGAAGTGCTCGACCTTCTTGACGCCTTCGCCGGTCGATCCCGTGCGTTTGATGCTCAGGTGCGACAGCTCGGTGACGGATAGCCGCCGCCAGAAAACAGGAACGAACAACAAAGGGCGCAGAACCGAAAGCTGACTGCCGCGAATACGCACGTGCAGATTGTTCAACGGCAGGTAAATCGTCGCTATCGAGGCCACCAGCGCAACGAGCACGAAGGGAATGCTGAACAAGCCTGTGAACAACCCGAAGGCGCCGCCGTTGAGCGCCGTTCCGATCATCTGGTAACTGGCGAAACCGAAGCCGCCTGCGAACATGGCCGCGATCACGGTGAGCACCTTGTTGCGAAACATCGGGAACACCATGCGTATCTCGCCACCCTCGTCGCTGAACCGCATCGCTCGCGACAGGCCGCCCGCGGAAAAATCACCCTGCGCGATGGCATCTCGCGCCTGGTCGGATGCCTGTATTCTCTCTTTCAGGACATGCGCGCTGATGTCGTGGTTCACCGAACGGGAAGTCTTGCCCGTAGGGAATACCGGAATGTTGTACTGGCGCTTCAGATCGACGCCGTCGACTTCCGCCGTCACGCTCAGGCGCCACCAGTGATAGGCGCCGGTTTGTTCGACATCCGCCTCCGGCAGGCCTTCCGGCACGTCAAAGCGAAAAGCCAGGTTCACGCCCCGCCCGACACTTTCCACCTGCGGCCGCCCCTCTTCAGCCCACTTGATACTCTCCCGGCGCGAACGATTGTCACCGCTTCCGGAAACATACGAGTACACGCATTCCAGCCGCACCGACAACCGGGCCGACGGCGCCACCGCCGTGCCGTATGCAAGTTGCGGCACCACGATCCGTCCGCCGACATGGCCACCAATCGAGCCCGGATACGGATCCATTTCGGCGAGCACCCTGCCGAAGCGGCGATACTCGGCGGTCATCGAGTAAGCCTTGTAAATCAGAAATGCACCCGCAAGCGGAAACAGCAGCCCCGCCAGCGCCGGATAGTTTCCCCTGGCCAACTCTTCGGGCAAGACCCAGAACAAGGGAGAACTGCCAGCGTTCCACACGATGGCAAACCCCCACATCACCAGCAAGCCGCTCTTCGCCTCAGAACGAATGGCCGGCGTTTCCCAGCCCTTTCGCGTTTGCCAGTCGACATTACTCGTGCCGGCCTTCGCTTCCTGCGCCAGTTCCGCGGCCCGCTGACGGCTGTATTCCAGAAAGCTTTCGCTGAACGCCGGGTCCTGGCGCTTCTGATCCCATTCCTTGCGTAACGCCGACAGCGACGGGCGCCGCGACTTGCCGCGCTTGTTGCTCGAGGTGATGCCGGCGTAGCAAACCAGCAAGCCGATGAGCACGAAGATACAGCAGAAAC